>ERZ808035.413-NODE-413-length-40990-cov-8.925403_pt1 | contig 40990 bp, 55 predicted proteins | sample MGYA00380189_ERZ808035 | MGnify/ENA primary metagenome ERZ808035 (study PRJEB31490, sample SAMN06133407) | mouse gut metagenome | isolation source: M5_1 | host: mice | place: China: Chengdu | collected 2015-05 ...
CAGGGACGGCCCCCGTCGCTCCGCCGCCTAGGGTGTCTTACCCCTTGCGGTTAGGGGCGCAGGGACGGCCCCCGTCGCTCCGCCGCCTAGGGTGTCTTACCCCTTGCGGTTAGGGGCGCAGGGACGGCCCCCGTCGGGGCAAAGCGCCCTGTTATTGTCCGAGGAATACAAGCGGAGATGTCCGCCACTTCCAGACCGGGCAACAAGTCCGACTGAGGGACTATAAAGCGCAGTATAGCTGATATATTCAGCCGTCGCTGGTGCCGTGGAATTAAGCCACGGGTTCGAGATTGTGAAAATCCCCAGAGGTTTGAGCCTATGAACCTAAGCGCGGCTTGCGTAACTGATGGCTATGCGTGAAAGACCGAGGCGGGTTAGTAGTATCGTCTGAACTCCCCACCCAAGGGTGTATAGCTCCAAGGAGCTGGGAGTGAGGGCGTATAGGTATGAAAGCCTGATTTGGTTTAGTATCGTGAACAAAACGACTTCAAACCGGGCCTATGGCGGTAGAAATGCCGCTAAACGGTGATGAATACCACGACAGGAACGGCCGGGTATCGACCCGGCGGCTTGAGCGTGGAGCTCCCGCATAGACCCTGGTTTATCACTGATAGGAGCGCCGAGGCCGACCCGTCATGGGGCAAAGTGCTTCGGCGCTTCGCTTGAGTGATAAACCCTGAACCGTTTACGCTCAAAAATCTCACTGAAAGGGGTATGTAAAATGACCAGAGAAGAAAGCGTAGCTAAGCTGGCGCAGTTGAAGTCCGAGGTCGAGGGCCTCGTCAAGACCTACAATAACGCTATCCAGAATGGCCGCTTCGAGGAGAGCACCAAGGCCGACGGCGCTATGGCCGAGAAAATTAACGAGTACACCGCCACGGTGCGGGAGATGTGCTTCGAGAATTGCAAGGCCACCGATGACCCCATGCTCACCGCAGTCAAGACCCTGTCCTACGTCACCATTGGCGTGAAGGACGAGAAGAAGGGCGATGACAAGGTTCCCGTCCGCACCGTCGTCGATAAGGAGCGGGCCATCGACCTCCTGAAGCTGGATAAGTTCTGCGGCGGCATCGGCGCCGATCCCAACTGGATGCACATCGCCCAGAAGATGAACTTCCTCCTGACCTGCCAGAAGGCCCGTGACCTGGGCCTCGACCCGCAGAAGGTCAATGACTCCTACGCCATGTCCGAGATTGCCCGGCAGTTCGAGATGGGCAAGAACCCGACCAGCAAGACCAATCTGCTCCGCACTTTGCAGATGGTCGTCACCGCCATGCTGGGCGACGGCTATAAGGCCACCAGCCACGATGTCAATTTCCTGCTGTCCGTGTACAGCCGGAAGAACCGCAAAGCGCTGGTGGTATCCTGTGCTGACCATCGTAACTTCCGTGGCTATATCGCCGAGATCTGCCACCGCATCGTTACCGACAAGGAATATGAGCTGGTATACAAGACCAAGCGGGAGGGCTGATCGACCGCCTGACAACTGAATATCGGGTTTTGAAGAACCGCCGCAAGTCCAGGCCTGAAGGACAGTCCAATAACGGAATGGGTTTTGCAGGCGGTTTTTCTCTGCCCAATCGCAAGAAGTGTATCTGACTGACGTAATCCAGGGCGGGGTGCCTTTGACAATTTGTTGCGTAAGCCAGCAGAAGCGGCCTGGTGACTTGGTTACATACTACGTCAATGGAAGCCACTGTCAGATGAGAGTTTCTCTACCAAAGAAACGCTTATTCAGATTGTATTCCCCCAGAATTGTTTTAGCTGCCGCTCTCATGATGGTTTGTACAGACAAGAGCGATTCAGATGGGAATATCAAAAAGACACTCCTTGCGTTAAAGCGAAGCCAATATCGCTTCATCCATAAAACAGAGGCTGAACAGATGGAAGAGAGAAACGGTTACGAGCCGAGCGGAGGCATCCCTGTGACGGCAGGAGGGGAGCTGCGCCTCTCACCGGAACTTCTGCCGCTCCAATCGCACATAAAACAGCGCCGAGATCTTTCCCCACAAAGTTAAAGAAACCTGATGATTGGGGCGAGATCTTAACCCTATGGAAGAATGGAGAGGTGAGTGCGGTCAAAGCGGCCAAGATGGCTGGTATGTCTGTATCCAGCTTTCGCAGCTATGCGGCTGGGAAGAAAACCTTTGATTGATAGCCAGACTGACAAAACACACCGAGGACCACCAAAAATCTGGTGACTTTTGGTGCGCCAAATAGGAGGTTAAGAAAATGTCTATCGCCGAACGTAACCAGAACGCCATGGAGTACATCGAGAAGTGCCAGCGCCGCCGCCAGAGGAAGGCCTGCCGCCGCCGTCGGCAGTTTGACCGCTTTATGCGGACGGTAACGCCGTTTGCCAGCGGTATCTGCCTGCTCGCCGCTGTTATGGCGCTGGTCTGATACGCAGGTAGAAGCTCTCCCGATTGGCCATCGGCCCGGTTCGAGTCCGGGTGCCTGTGCGCCGTGCGGTCGCGGGCGCTGCAGAGCCAAATCCGACATGAGGGCGGGGCGGCGACTCCGCCCCGCCCGGTATCTTCAAAACCGAATGGAGGTTTTCTGATGGGGCTTCCGTATTGTTATCGCTGGGTTTGAGCAATCCCGCCCAAAAACCGCTCCGCCGCTGGTAGGCTGGCGCTGATACTTCGCGGGTATCAGAGGGCAGCACTATGTGCGTAAATGTCACCAGCGGTGTTTTCGGAATATCTGGGTGTAGCTCAGTTGATAGAGTGCCTGCTTTGGGAGCAGGATGTCGTGGGTTTGAGTCCCGCCACTCAGACCAAGCGGATACATACTTCCGTTTTGCTGTCAGGCTCACATCATATCCCGAACGAAATCTGCGAACATCCGTTGGTTTCACCCATTGAAAAGCATGAGATTTTTCCGGTTCGGGGCGGGTGTGGGTTTGGCGGCGATTCTCTAAAGCGAGGTTCGAGGCCATAAGGCTGGCGCGGTACGATTCCGCGGGGCGGTTTTCGCCTAACGCTTAGACCCCATGCGGCAATGGTAGGTGAGGAGGCGTCCAAAATCCGAAAACCGTCATGGGGCGTAACCTGCCGACGAGACAGGCGGCGCAGGGGCCTGGCGAAAATGTGGTCAAGTGGAGGAAATGCTGCCTCTGCGTGGGAGCGCTGCGGCGCACAAAGAAAAGTGCATCCTTCGGGGGTTAGAGATTGAAAATATGAACGGAGTCATGACCGGGATTATTGAGGTTAAACCTCCTCCCACGGTGCGTTGGACGAATTGGTAGAGTCACCAGCCTTTCACGGCGGAGTTTATCACACCGTAATCCCCCTAGCTTCAGCTATGGGGATATAAGACACACCCTGTTCCCGTATTTGGCACTACAGGAGAGGTATTGAGATGGAGTACAGCTACAAATTCCGCATATATCCGAACAAGGCGCAGGAACAGCAGATACAAAAAACTTTTGGCTGCTGCCGGTTTGTTTGGAATCACTACCTCGCTTTGCGGAAGGAGATCTATGAGCAAGACGGCAAGTCGATGAACTATAACGCCTGTTCCGGGGATATAACACAGCTCAAAAGAGTTCTTCCATGGATGAAAGAGGTAGACGCAACCGCTCTGCAATCCTCACTGCGTGATTTGGATATTGCTTACCAGAATTTTTTCCGGAGGGTAAAGCAAGGCCAGAAACCTGGCTATCCCCAGTTTAAGAGTAAGCGAGACCACCGGAAAAGCTACAAGAGCAAATGTGTCGGCACGAACATCAAGGTGCTGGATAAAGCTGTACAACTCCCGAAACTCGGTCTTGTGAAGTGCCGCATCTCTAAGGAAGTCGGGGGCCGCATCCTGTCCGCAAGCGTCAGCCAGAATCCCAGCGGTAAATACTTTGTCTCTCTGTGCTGTACTGATGTGGAGATCGAGCCGTTGCCATCTACCGGGGCGGCGGTCGGCCTCGACATGGGCCTTAAAGCATTTGCTATCACCTCCGATGGTGTGGAGTATCCGAACCACAAACACTTGACCAAAAGCCAGAAGAAACTTGCCAAACTCCAACGGCAGCTGTCCCGAAAATCAAAGGGTAGCAAGCACCGGGAAAAGGTGAGAAACCAGGTGGCCCGTCTGCATGAACGCGTCAGCAATCAGCGGGCAGATACGCTCCACAAGCTGTCTACTAACCTTGTACGGAACTACGACCTGATAGCGATTGAGGACTTAGCACCGTCTAACATGGTGAAGAACCACAATCTGTCCCGGTCTATCGCAGATGCCTCTTGGGGCGAGTTCCGTAGGCAGTTGGAGTACAAGGCGAAGTGGTACGGAAAACAGGTAGTCACGGTGGACCGCTTCTTCCCGTCCTCTCAGCTCTGCTCTGCCTGTGGTATTCAGTGGCCCGGTACAAAGGATTTGACGGTGCGGGAGTGGACGTGTCCGGTGTGTGGCGCTGTCCACGACAGGGATATCAATGCCGCAAAGAATATTTTGAACGAAGGTCTGCGCCTGTTGGCGTAGCTGGTACATATGGTAGGGTTGGACACGCCCAAACCTATACGCTCGGGGACACTATGTAAGACCTTCTCTGGTTGAAGGCAATGGTGGTTGAACCGAGAATCCCCCGGCTTTGGCCGTGGGGAGTGTCAAGGGTTCGAGCCCCATACGCATCACCAGCTCAGAAATTCTCACCACCGCTCCGTTTCCGCCATGTGGCGAAAACTGCGCTCTGGTGGGAATTCCTTCGCTTTCGGCCGAAATCCGCTTCGCTGGGTTTTCGGCCGAAAAGAGACGGAGAGCAAAAATCAGTATCCAGGAGGTGTCGGAGTGTGAACAAATACTACTTCACGTTCGGTACATCGGAACAGTTCCCGTTTTGCGGCGGTTGGGTCGAAATTTTTGCGCCCACCCGAGCCGCCGCAGTCAGGACGTTCCGGGCCAAGTATCCCGATGTCAACGAGGGTATCGTAAACTGCTCTGACATCTATACCGCCGACCAGTTCTCACGGTCGGAGATGGTAAACGGGAATCTTGGGGCGTGCTGCCACGAAGTCCTGTTCTGTCAGGAGGTGTGAGCTTGTATGAGTTTCGCAATGTTAATGGACACATCGAGGTGTTCCTGAACGGCGAGTTCCAGTTTTCCGCCGACACAATCAGCGAGGCAAACGCCGAGCTCAAGCAAGAGTAAAGGAGGAAGTCCATGAACAGAATCGAATTGGTCGGCGCTCTGGCACGGCGTACGGGCATGACCAAGGTTGACACCGAGGTTATCACCGATACGCTGTTCCAGATTATCACTGACGCCATGGCGACCGGGGACAAGGTTCGTATCGACAACTTCGGTACGTTCGAGGTCAAGAACCGGGCACCGAGAGTTGGCAGAAATCCGAGGACAAACGTGCCTGTCAACATTCCCGCCCGAAGGATGCCGAGTTTCAGTGCTCATAAGACACTGAAGGAGGCCGTGAATAGCGGCAAGTAACCCATCAAGAATCAAAGATTAAGGAGTGTATCGACATGACCCATGAGAAAATGACCGTGCATAAGGCCCTGTGTGAGCTGAAGACCCTGGACGCCCGCATTACCAAGGCCATCCAGAACTCCACCTATGTGTTCGCCAATAAGCACGGCAACGCCAAGGTGTCCGGCAAGACCGTCTCCGCCTACAGTGGTGAGGTCAAGTCGGCCTACCAGTCGACCTGCGACCTTATCGCCCGGCGCGACGCCATTAAGCGTGCCGTCACCCTGTCTAATGCTACCACCAAGGTGACCATTGGTGGCAAGGAGTACACCGTCGCTGAGGCCATTGAGATGAAGAACCACGGCGTTCCGATGCGGCAGAAGCTGTTGGACAAGCTGGTCAAGGACAACCGGGCCGCCCGCAAGCAGGCTGACGAGAACAACGGCGAGTATCTGGAGATGCGGGCCGACGAGTATGTCAAGACCCTGTACGGCAACGTCGATATGAAGGGCGCCAGCGAGGAAATCAAGAAAGTCCGGGGCGATTTTATCGACGCCCAGACGATGGAGCTGGTTGACCCCATCAACATCGACGCCGAGATGAAGCGGCTGGAGGAGGTTATCAACGGTTTCACCGTTGAAATCGACTCCGCCCTGTCCGTGTCCAACGCCTTGACGGAAATCACCATCGAGTACTAAGGGAGGCGCGACATGAAGAAAATTTTATGTCTGGTATTTGCCCTCGCTATGGCGATGGCGCTCTCTGCCTGTGGGAACAGGCAGTTCCTCGACACCACCTACACATTCAACAAAGCCATCATCAGCCTGCCTGATGGGACTGTGGTCGAGGGCAAGGTCTCCTCTTGGAAGGACTATGAGGGAGACCAGCTCCAGGTCGTCGTTGATGGCACAACGTACCTGCTCCATGCTTCCGACGTAGTTCTTATCTCCGACTAAGCAGTCAACTTCGCTGCCGCCCGAAAACCCTGAATCATACACCTTCTCTGTTTTGCTGGATTACAGATAAGTAAAGGTAAAAAGAAACCAGCAACAGCCTGTTAAGCTGTGTAGGAACTGATAATCTCACTATATGTTTTGTAAATTTGGGTTTTGCAAAAACAATATAAGGCCGCCGCCGGGATGAGCGGAAGGCTTTAAGATGACTGTAAAGCTCAACGAACAAAGCTCACAGCTTAAAGCTGAAAGTTCAAAGTTTTTCTTTGACTAAAGCTGAAGGCTCAACACATAAGCACTAAACCTTTACAAAACCCAAGATTGATGGTTTGTCGGGTGTATATGTTACCGCTGGGAGTTCCACTTGGCTGGGCGGTAGCAAGTTGTAAATATATCCTGGTTTTCCAAAAGAGCGTGGCCGCGCTGCGGCCACGCCACCAGGTACTCTCTGCCTTAAATGGCGAGCCTTCGGGTGAGAGGTGCCAATCGGTCTATCCGGCGACTGCCGGACATCGAAATGTAGTTTGGAGGGCTCTACAATGACAAAAGCACGAGACCGGCCTTAACAACCGTTTTTGACGAATTGCAATTGAGAGGAATGTGCCGCTACGCAAATGATACGACGACAAAATTGAACTTTACTGCCGCCGCTTGGAGAGGCGCGGATATGGCGAGGCAACGTAGACCAACTAACAGTGTCTAAGCGTTGAGTAGCTATGCGGCGGTGGTTGGGAACTGGCGATACAGTTGCAGTTCTACCACTATCGGAACCGAAAGTTTGAATTTTAACGAGAGGAGATTTCTTAACGAGTAAGTATAAAGACGGAATCTGCCCGTGTTGCGGTGCAGGAATCGAGTACGTTGGGGCGTATGACTACGATGACAACGGTACCACTCTAGACTTTGAGTGTCCCGGGTGTGGTGCCTGTGGAAAGGTGGGGTATAACCTTGTGTTTGACAGTTATTACTGCGTTCAAGACGGTGGCGGAAACCTCGTTGAACTGAAGGGGTAATATTATGGGGTAAGGGGTAGATACCGTCCGGCGTATAGGTAATCGGTTTTTGGTGCGAAATTCAAGCGTGTCCACCGATGGGCACACCGTGACAGCCGGTTTGTATGGAGATGTGGCGAAGCAGGTAACGCCGGTGGGCTATGCTTGGGCGGGCTACAACGCTGATAACAAGTACCCTGCCTCATCGTTGGTTCAAATCCAACCATCTCCACCAGATGGGGATATAGCTCAGTTGGGAGAGCGCCTGCCTTGCAAGCAGGAGGTCACCGGTTCGAACCCGGTTATCTCCACCATGATTCAAAACAGGAGGGCAACCGCATGACGGACGAAGAAAAGATAGGGCGTATGATAAATTGCGCCTACAACCCGCCGGGCGGATTCCTGTGCCAAATGGGAGGGTATCCGCCTTTTGATTGCGGGTTCTGTGAGGATTACATCGACGCCACGAAGGGCAGTGAGGAGGTTGAGGGCGATATGAGTAGTCTTGAAAATGTGCAGGTCTTTGTCCCTGCCAATGAGTTGTGGGGATTCTACATCCAGAACAAGAAGCGGTGTCAGGAGGAAATGGTTCTCATCGCCGAGAACACGGAAACTGGCTATGCGGTTTATATGACCGATGACGACGGTACACTCATGTTCTCTGTTTGCAAGGGCGACAAGGAGCCAGAGTACGAGGAGTATGTGATGGACGACGGCGATTGCGAGAAAACCGCCAAGAAGTTGTTTATGCGTTATCTCATCCCGTTTACTGTGATTGATGGTAAGGCCGTCGTTTCCGGCGGCGCCGTTGAAGACGCAGGCGACGCTGAACTCAGTCTTTCCAGGCAGGATATGGAGGATGAGATATATGAGCGCGAGGATGCGCTCGACTTGGCCATCAAGGACTTCCTTGCTGTTGTCCTCCAGGAGCCCGATGGCGAGACGGTATCCGCCGAGTTTGGAGAGGATTTCATCCAGGAAGTTCTCCACTATATTCTGGAATACCTGACCAATGACCACTGCATCAAAATCTTCCGTCCGATGTTCTTTACGGACAATGATACCGGCGGCGAGATTTATTCTCAATTCCCTTATGAGGAATATACGTTCAGCGAGGGCGGAAATTCCAAGGAGGATGGCGACCCGCTCCCGGACTGACAGGAGGTAGCTGAATATGGAAGAACGATTCAATATCGGCGACAGAGTCGTAGCTATAGTTGATTCTCCTGCGGATAACGCCAGCATTCATGCTGGCGACGCCGGAACTGTTGAGTACGGGTATGGGTGGAGGGTACTTGAAGCCGCACTCGACTTCGAGCCGGACGACACAATGAGTTCAACAGCTTGTTCTCGTGACAAATAAGGGGGATAATATGAAAAAATGTCCAAAGTGTGGAGCAATGAGTTTTTGCGTTACTGCCCATGTTACGCAAGACTGGGTAGTTGATGAGAATGAAGATTTTATTAGGTGTGAGGATGATTGTCTTGAGGTTACCCATTACCCAAATGATGATGATATTTGGGCTTGCTATAATTGCGGGTATAGCGCTACTGGCAGCGAATTTAATGTTGAATAAATAGTTCTTTGGTTGAGAGGAAAATATTATGGATTACGAGTGGGATGGAATGTTTGGTTATGATGCAGACGGGTGGTGTGGCGCGACGTACTTTAATCTATCTGGTGAACCGAATAAGCGAACACCGCAGACACATCCATACTCCTACGATGAGTTTGTAGTGTTTAAGAGTGAAAAGTTTGACCCGATGGACTGCATGGTCTACCATGACCGGATGCTGCAGTGGGATAGGGATGCGTTTTCCAGGGCCGTCCGTAAGGTTTGGCCAGATAAGTCACACAGGCAGATGTTCCACGGGGAAAAACCGGAGGACATCAACAGGTTCCTCAACCTGTACTTCGGGAAAAAGGTGGAGCTCACCGCCGTCCTGCAAGGGTGCGATGTAGGTAATGGATTCCCTTATTGGGTTTTTGCCTACAAAGAGCTTGAATAAAACAGTCCTTTTACGGAGGTGCCAAAAATGACGCATTCTTTTTGCCCGGATTCTAAGACTTGGGAAACGAAAAGAGATGAAGTCGTAACTGTTTCCGAGATTTTAACCTCCTGCACGTTCGGTGACAGAATCAAATCTGTCAAGTGTTGGAAGTCGAAAGGACGACTACTGCGGCGCTTCGATGTTGTTTGGAGTTTCGATGGAGCCAAGACTGGTGATAAAATTTTTCGGCAACTGCAGAGTGTTTTCTGCAGCTCTTTGCCCGTGTGACGGGATACGTGTGAAAGACAGAGACCATCTCATTGAATGGGCAAAAGAAAACGACATATCCGATATGGATAAATTAAGGAAGAAATATCCAGAGTACGATAGGCGGTTCCCATCTAAACGTATTTGGGGGCCGGACGGCTATCTGAGGATTTCTGTAGATTGAGCCAGTAATATAAAACACTCTTCTGTGGGCGTGGTGGAACTGGAAGACACATGGAGTTTAAGCCTCCATATCAGTTCGATGTGCGGGTTCGATTCCCGCCGCCCACACCATACGTCGATGTGATGGAATTGGCAGACATGACGGGCTCAAACCCCGTTGGCAATATTGCCGTATGGGTTCAAATCCCATCATCGACACCATTATATAGGAGGTGCGAATCGTGGTCTGGAAACTTCCGATTACCGGCGAAACGAGAACTGTGACCCGGTTTACGCTTCTGCCTACCCTTATTAACAACGAGGTGTGGTGGCTTGAGTCCATCATAATTCGCCAGTCCTACAATACGCAACGTCGAGGGTGGAACAATGATTGGGCCGAACGAAAGCAGAGGTGAATCCTATGTGGGACACTCCATTTGATGAAAGTATGCTATCCGCTCAACCTGGCGTCGCCATTTATTGTGAGGATGACCAGGCGGCAGGAGAGCTGTTTGAAATTTTCAAAAGAAATGACTTGGGCAAACATTGGGGTGCAGACGTGTACGGAGAAAGAGCCTACTGTGTATCTAAAAGTAGTGGATTGCAACGGGGAACCAAATTTGCTGTTGAGAACACCCATCCGTATAGCAATTTTATAAAATGCACGTTTTACGGCGCTGACACCCCAGATTTTGAGGTTGCAAGCGACGATGAGCTGACAACCTTGTTGGGAATAGGAGGTGCCTGAATATGTGGGAAACTCCATTCGAGATTTCGATGCTCGAAAATCCTGACATTGTTATTCACTGCCCCGACGAGGCAGATGTCGAAAGTTTGATGGCAATCCTTGCAGATTATGGAGTTAAATGGTGTACCGGAGAATCGCCTTTGACTGCCAATAATTGTTGGGGTGTCGAAAAAGAAAATACTGTCTACTACATTAAAAATCGAATAATGACATATGGGGATATAAGAATTTCAAATGACAGGAGATATGTAAGATGCACCTTCTACGGTGCAGAGGCTCCCGATTTCGATGCGGCGTCTGATGACGAGCTTCGCTCCCTTCTTGGCATATGACTGGAGGCGATTGGCGTGTGCGAGTTCTGCGAAAACCACTGGAAGAAAGTAAGTCAACTTTTCATTGACGAGATTTTCATTACTCAGCCTGCTAAGTATGTTCAGTTCGGCGATAGGCAGGAGCACCCCGTTCCGATGAATTTCTGCCCCGCTTGTGGTGAGCGATTGAGCGAGCTTCAACCTGCGTGATGCGGACTTTATGGGGATGTGGCCGAGTGGCTGATGGCACCAGTCCTGAAAACTGGAGGCGGTTAGTAGCCGCCCGTGGGTTCAAATCCTACCATCCCCGCCAAAAATAACAATAGGGAGGGAGAACGATGCCTAATTGCCTTAACAATATGACCTGGGAAGCGTTAAGCGCTTAGGAATGGCCGCTCCAGCGACGGTTCACCTTGGCGACTTCAAGGACGACGTTCTCAAGAACGGAAATCCCGTCCAATTTCGGGTCATCGGTATCAACCATGATGTGACGAGCGATGGACGAATCGTTCCGCTGACCTGGGAAATGGTGGACTGTATGCCGAGCAGATATCCTTGGTGTCGTAACGGCGATGTCGATGGGTCGTGGCCTGATTCCTATCTGTTCAGAGCGATGAACGACCCGGACGGAGATGTCTATCGACTGATGCCCGACGGAATCATCGAGGTTGCGGTTCCGATTGTCAAACCGACCGCCAAGGTGACCGACAATTCCTTTGAAATCGTAAACAGTACGGCGAAATTCTTCATCAAGTCAGAGGCTGAGACTTTTGGACGGGCCATCTACTCCGCCCCCGGAGAGGGTCACTGGTATGGATGGTATCGCCAGGAAGGTGTACCCTGGTACAAGCTGAGGAACGGCGGTAGGGAGTACACGATGGAGCGGTCGCCAGTGAAAGGATGTCCAGGCTCCTTCTGCGCTGTGGACACGGACGGCAACGCGAACTATAACTACGCAAGGTATTCCTATGGGCTCGCCCCGGCTTTCGGCTTCTAATCTTAATATCATAGGCATCTGCACCACGAAAGTGGTGCAAGAGGCGAACAACACAAGCCCGTCAGAGCAATCTGGCGGGCTTTTTCATACCCACACGGCCCCAACCTCCTCGTGGTGTGGGCGGATAACCAACTAATAGGGGTACATATTTGATAAAAAGGAGAAATGTATCATGGCAAAAATCGTAATCGCAGGGGACGCCGTCGTCGTCACTTCCACTCTGAAGATGGAGGACATCAAGACCATCGAGAAGTATCGTCCCAACGACCTGGTGCTCAAGGGCGGCGAGGATGGCAAGGAGCCCATCTTCCGGCTGGGCACCACCACCGGCGCTGGCAGCATCAATTCCGTGGGCGCTTCCTTCGGCCGCGAGGCTTCCGACGGCTCCGGCCTGGCCTGCATCACTATGGTGAAGAGCGGCGTGCCGACCGACGAGGTCAAGGAGTGGGCTGCTGACACCCTGGGCAGCGCCATCATCAACCTGAACGCCCTGGAGGCCAAGCTGCCCGAGGTGCTGGCCACCATCGCCGCTCAGAAGGCCACCGTGATGGAGAACATCACCGTCGCTGGCTAATCCCCACCACCTGCCGCCGGGGCGGGCTTCGGCTCGCCCCTCCCTTCATCCACTACCGCAAAGGGGCAACCCTGTGCGGTGATTTTCCCAACAACAAAAAATCTACATAATAAAGGAGACTTCAATCATGATTAAGGTCACTATCGGCAACAACCTCAAGCGCGAGAACGTTATCATCGACGAGAACACCACCCTCCGCTCCGCCCTGGAGACCAACGGCGTGGACTACACCCGTGGCGTGATGCACCTGGACGGCTCCAGCCTTCAGCCCGGCGACCTGGACAAGACCTTCGCCAGCTTCGGCATCACCGAGAAGTGCTTCCTGCTGAACGTGGTCAAGGCCGACAACGCCTGAACCACCGCGCCGCCCGTCCCATCGGGCCGGGCGGCGCCTATGGGAGAATGGCGGAATTGGTTAGACGCAGGGACGTAAGAGCCCTGGAGGTGTGCGCACTCCATGCTGGTTCGAGCCCAGCTTCTCCCACAAAAGGAAATGACAAGTGAGGTGTTTCTATGTTCAAGTCCAGTGTCACGCAGACGCCGTTCACGACTGACGCCGCCAACGCATACTTCACAAACATCACCGGCGGTAGTTTCGGATACGACCGCACATTCCTCGCAACGCTCAGAGCCCTTTTGGCACCTCGTATGCAGGAGGGCGAGAGCATCAACCTGATTTTTGGGGCGTCCAACCTTACTTCCAGCCAAGTTGGCTCCAACTCGGTCAGAACGGTCGTCACATCTATCTGCGGCAGCTACTACCTCGATACGCCCGGCCAGATTATCATTCACAGTCTCAAGGCCGACCAAGCGAGCAACATGGCCTGCTTTAAGGTTATCGAATCCGACTTTACCTCGATTTATGAGGGGTATCACCGGCTTGACAAGCTGCAGGCATTCTACCGCAAGTCCTTCACCGTCGATTGCTACATCAACCCCGACCTGAAGTCGGTCATCGTGTTCGTGGACGGTTTGGACAACAAGAAGATGCACTACCTCCAGGTGTCCATCCTGGCCATGCTCCCGTGGTACTTTGACCCGGCAAAGGGTATGACTGAGGACGAAATGGCGCTCGTTTACTCCCTGCGGGAGACCAGCCCTGACAAGTATAACGAGTGTCTGGCCAAGATGGTAGAGCAGTACGACTTTAAGACGGCCAGAATCCGTCAGTTGCTGTCGGGGTTTGAAACTCGGTTTGAACGCATGGAGTGCGACAGGGTTCGCAACGAGATTGTTCGCATCGACCGAGACATTGAGAACTACAACCAGCAGATTGGTGAGTATCTCAAGCAGCGCAACGAGAAATGCGTCCGCCTGATGGGGTTGGAAACAAAGATTGCTGGCAATGAGGATGGCGACTCCGAGATTATGGAGTATTTCATTCGGAACCCCAATCTGGTCTTGGAGGATGTCTCTGACTCCCATATGTATTTCTGTACCAAAGGATATCTGGAATACTTCGACCCCGATATTGTGGAACGGGTAATCCGAAACAAGAGGAGCTTTGCCTATGAATATGGGTTCGCTTCCCATGAGAGAAATGCTGATAAGGTGGAGCGGCTCCTGTCAGAAATTTTCCTGAAAGACAATCCCAGGATGAGGATTCGTTTCTGTGCGGCATATCAATTTGAACTGCGCGGCAATGTTCGAGCTGAGGGCCATCATGACTTCGGGTATGAGTTCGCTGGTTATATGCCGAACACCCATATTGACGAGTATACCTGCATGGGCGGGTATAACACCACCATCAACAAGCTGCTTCAGCGGCATGACTACATCGGTGCGTTGGAACAGTGTATCGCCTCTTGTAAGAGCTTAAACTGGGGAGACAGCCCAGTCATGCAGAGCTTTATGCGGAAGTTCTGGGCGGAAAACGGCGCCCCCAAGTGCATCGAGCTCCCCGATGGCAAGGTCGTGAACGCCAAGGAGGCTATCCAGTGGCTGGAGGAGCAGGACAAGCTCGCAGAAACGGAGGCAGCACCGGTTGAAGAAGCAAGGGAGGAGACGCAGGATGAGCAGGCTGATTAAGATGACCCCGGAGTATATGGACGAGTGCCGCGCCGAATTTGAAAAGGCGCTGTCGCTCGCCAAGCTCTCGGATGGTAAGCTGAACTACACCAAGGTCTTCAGCGGCGGCGACAAGAAGGCGGTCGTTTACTTTACCGCCACCGCCTGGGCAAAGATGGTTCTCCTTATCAAGGAGTTCGACAAGGAGGTCGCATGGCATGGCGTCGCCCACAGGATGGGCGAAGTCGAGGGTGAGGCTTCTCTGGATACCAATGTCAAGGAGTACGTCATCACTGACATCGTGGTCTACCCGCAGACCGTTTCCGCCGCCACAGTGGAGATGGACACAGAGAAGTACGCCGAATGGCTGATGAAGAACGCCGACGACGGGCGGTTCAACCATCTCTTTATGCAGGGGCACAGCCATGTGAATATGGCGCCCAACCCCTCCAGCGTTGACCTGAACCACCAGGAAGAAATCCTGGAGATGATGGGTGAACATGACTTCTACATCTTTATGATTTGGAACAAGTCGTTTGCCAGCAACATCAAGGTCTACGATATGGATGTGAACACCCTGTACGAGAATGGCGACGTGACCGTGAAGCTGTTGGACGAGGACGAATCTTTGGATGAGTTCCTCAAGGATGCCAAGTCTATGGTGGAGAACCGCGTCTACAGCTACCAGAGTTACCAGAACCGCAGCACAACGGCGGCGACAACTCAGCCCAAGGCGCAGAACCAGGCTAACACCGGCCCGTTCAATCCGTTGGCCCCTGTTTCTACCCCTGCGGCTGCTCCTACCCCGGCTCCTTCCACTAAGGGTGATAAGCCCCGAACGAGAATCGGTGCTGGGTGGTATGGCAGAAACGCCGCCCAGCAGGCCATCATGGATTCGGCGATGACGACGGTGACGACAACCCCTACAACTGGAGTGCCAAGTAAGGAGGATAGACATGGACTTGTCGAAAAGCTATGAATACTTTCAGCCCGAAAAGGTTGACTCCCGCATTCACATTGTTGGATGTGGGTCGGTCGGGGCAACCATCGCCGAGAACCTGATTCGGCTTGGACTGACGAATATCACCCTGTGGGATATGGATGTGGTTAGTCCCCACAATCTGGCGAACCAGATTTTCCGCCAGCAGGACATCGGCCGCCCCAAGGGTGAAGCGCTCTACGATATCCTGTTCGAGCTGAACCCGGAGGTCAAGGATGGCATCAAGCTGTGTCCCGATGGCTGGAACGGCCAGCGGCTCAGCGGGTATGTGTTCCTGTGCGTGGACAACATCGAACTCCGGCGGCAGATTGTCGAGAAGCACTTCGACAACCCGTACATTAAGGCGATGCTGGACTTCCGTACTCTTCTGGAGGCCGCCCAGCACTATGCCGCAGACTGGTCTGACCGCAAGATGAAAGAGGACTTTCTCAACTCCATGAACTTCTCCCACGATGAGGCCAAGTCCGAGACCCCGGTGTCTGCCTGCGGTGTGACCCTGGGCGTCGCCCCTACGGTGCGGGCCATCTGTGCTCTGGGCGTGGCAAACTTCGTGAACTACATCAAGGGCAACGGACTGAAGAAGCTCATCATTCTGGACGTTTTCAACTTCGACCTGCTGGCGTTTTGATACGCCAAGCTGGTAAAGGAAGGGGGTGTGTGCTACGGAAACGACGATTGGTCGCATGAAGATTGGGGACAAATTGCTGTTCGGGGCGTATGGTGTATCCAACGACGACCCGCACCCCATACTGTGGCTCAAGGGCACGCCAAACGGTGATTTTATCACGCAGGATATATTAGATTACATCGCATTTGATGCGAGGGAGAGAAGCTCAGAAGTCTACAACAGGAGAGGTTGGGGAAATCCGAGTTATCCACTTTCAAATATTCTGTCGTTCATCAATAGCGCCAACCCACAGTGGTGGTTTGCCACCCACCCAACCGATGCGCCTCCCGATAACAGCGGGTACAACCTCATGGACAGTCGGCTGGAGTATGCCTCTCACTTTGGGTTCCTTTATCACTTTGAGGACTATGAGACAAGTGCTATTGCCACACAGGAGATTGCGGCAGACGGCGTCACAATCCAAACGTTAGTCCGACTCCCGTCATATAGCGATATTTTGGGAACCGAAAAGTTCAAACTGTTTCACAAAAAGGGCGTCCGCACACACGGGACAAGCGATTTCTTTGATAGGCGTGGGGTTCGGCTGGGATTTTCTCACGAGTCGTTCATTGAATTCTGGGTGTCAGACCAGTCTCCACAAGATACGGCTGCTGTGATTTCTCGTTCTGCAACATTCCAAAGGCAATACCCTTATTGCGGCTCCGGCCTTCGACCCGTATGCACCTTGAATCTCGATACCATTGTGGAGCTTGGCGACGATGGAACATTTCACATCAAGCCGAGCGAAGCAAGTAGAAAGGTCTTCACTGACGAAGAACTTATGGCTCTTTTAGGCATGGCGCGGCCTTAACAGCGCCAACTGTAACGGATTTTCCTCTTCGGAGGAGCTTCTCGCCGAAGGCAGAAGTAACGATTTGAGAGGACGACGGAGCCCTTCCCGCCAGGCGAATTGAGTCCACACTCCTCTGGCCATCGTCGACTGAGTCGTCATCTTCGAATCATCTCCAACCAGGTGGTATCACCTCGGGTGTTGTGCTACAATAATCCCCCACATCTCCCGACCAGGTTTGTCACCTGTACACCGCGTGCAGTCGCCTGAAGGCGACTGCAGTTGCATCCTGGTATCTTACTGTAGGTTACAGTTTTAAGGAATATATAAAGTAAAATATGGAATATAGCTATAAATTTCGTATATACCCAAATAAAACTCAAGAAAACAAAATACAACGGACTTTTGGCTGTTGTCGGTTTATATTCAACTATTTCCTCACAGAGAGGATGGAGCAGTACAAACAGGCAGGACACGCCCCTACACGCTTTTCAGCAAGATAAAGAGTTGACGGCGCTGAAAAAGTCTTTAAGATGGCTATGTGAAGCGGATGCAACCGCCCTACAATCATCTTTGCATGATTTGGACGCCGCTTATCAGAACTTTTTTCAGGCGTGTAAAACACGGCGGTAAGCCCGGATACCCAAGATTCAAGAGTAAGCACGACCGTCGGAGAAGCTACAAGAGCAAATGTGTTGGAACCAATATCAAGGTGTTGGATAAGGCTGTCCAACTCCCGAAACTCGGTCTTGTTAAGTGCAAGATTAGCAAAGAGGTTAAGGACCGTATCCTGTCCGCAACGGTTAGCCAGAACCCAAGTGGTAAATACTTTGTATCTTTGTGCTGTACCGATGTGGAGATTGAACCGTTGCCCTCTACCGGGGCGGTAGTTGGCCTTGATATGGGGCTGAAATCCTTTGCAATCACCTCTGATGGAGTGGGATATCCAAACCACAAATACTTAACCAAAAGCCAAAAGAAACTTGTCAAGCTCCAGCGTCAGCTCTCCCGAAAATCAAAGGGGAGCAACCGTCGGGAAAAGGCAAGAATCAAGGTTGCCCGTCTCCATGAGCACATTGCGAACCAGCGGAACGATATGCTCCACAAGCTGTCTACTGACCTTGTGCGAAACTATGACCTAATAGCAATTGAAGATTTGGCACCGTCCAACATGGTGAAAAATCACAAGCTGTCAAGGTCTATCTCAGACGCTTCCTGGGGCGAGTTCCGGCGACAACTGGAGTATAAGGCGGCATGGTACGGGAAACGGGTAGCTAAAGTTGACCGCTTCTTTCCATCCATCCAGCTTTGCTCTACCTGTGGCGCTCAGTGGCGCAATATGAAAGACCTTGCAATGAGGACGTGGACTTGCCCAGTGTGCGGCACTACCCACGACCGAGATACGAACGCAGCGAAGAATATTTTGAAGGAAGGCTTGCGCCTGTTGGCGTAATCCATGCACGAGGTAGGGCGGGACTCGCCCAAACCTATACGCTCGGGGAGACCATGTAAGACCTCTCAAGCCGAAGGCAACAGTCGTTGAACCGAGAATCCCTTTGGCTTCAGCCGAGGGAGTGTCAAAGTTTCTCCATAAGAAAGGAGGATTTGAATGGTTTATATCACGGTCAAGCAGTCTCCGATGTTTCATCAAATGACATTGGAGGAGCTGCTGTTTCAGGACTATCATGTTCCAACAGTCATCAACGCCGGAGAGTCCAACACAAGAACGTATGAGTGTGAGACTGCAAGCGAGCACTTCACCAGTAAGATTGATGTGGGGTCGCTCATTCGCAAGCTCACCCGGTACAACGAGTCCACCGAGGAGCTGAGGGGGAAAGACCGGCATAGCCTGTACCAGTCGTTCTGCATCCCTAAAAAGTCCGGCGGTTTGCGGCACATCAATGCGCCGGTTCCTGAGCTGATGGACGCTCTCCGCAGACAAAAGACCATGTATGAAGAGGACTTCCATGTGCTCTACCACACGTCGGCGTTCGCGTACATCAAGAACCGCTCCACTGTTGATGCTGTTAAGCGGCATCAGGCGAACGCGAGTAAGTGGTTTGCCAAGCTGGACTTGCATGACTTCTTCGGGAGTACAACGCTGGATTTCGTAATGTCCATGTTCTCCATGATTTTCCCAATCAGCGAGGTCGTCAAAGTTTCCGAGGGAGAAGCTCAGCTCCGCAAAGCCCTGGAGCTGGCGTTTCTGGATGGAGGATTGCCGCAGGGTACTCCTATCTCCCCACTCATCACCAACGTGATGATGATTCCGGTGGACTTCAAGCTCACAAAGGCGTTCCGCAGTAACGAAAAGCAGCAGTTCATCTACACCAGATATGCCGATGACTTCATCATTTCCTCCAAATATGATTTTGATGTACATCAAGTTGATCATCTGGTGGGTTCCACTCTGTCCGACTTCCGGGCGCCTTTCAGTATCAATGCAAGCAAGACCCGGTACGGCTCATCCGCTGGACGTAACTGGAACCTGGGGGTCATGCTGAACAAAGACAACCAGATTACGGTCGGATACAAAAAGAAGCGTCAGTTCCAGTCAATGATGTACAACTACATCACCGACAAGAGGAACGGCGTCGAATGGCCAAGAGAAGATATTATGGCGATGCAAGGATTGTACAGCTACTATCGGATGGTCGAATCCGAGGCAATCGACGCCATTGTGAAGCACACCAACAAAAAGCTCGATGTCGATGTCCTTCGTACTATCAAGGCAGACCTGAGATAATCCAAGCCCTTGGCGGTTGGAGGTAAAACCGCCCCTGTAATGCAATAACTGCACCTTAGCAGTGCTTCTCGCCAAAGGCAGAAGTATCACGAAGGTAGGAAGACGGAACCCTCCCCTCCACAGAATTCTCCAAGGAATTCTTATCAAAGATTCCCCAGTTGGACTGCTGCGGCAGCCTCTTACATTCGGATGAACCCATTGTCCCCCAATGGTTATACGAAATCTTCTTATCTAATTTTCTCATCCAAATGCCCTCGGAGAGCTGTAACGCGTAGCAACAACCGGTCTTCCTGCTGCCATTCTCTATGTAGATTACAGGAAACAATTCATTTGCAATGAATAATACTCTGTAAAGAGTGTGCTTCTCGCCAATGACAGAAGTATCAATTTGTCGGAAAAAGGACAGCCACCACGCCGCCGGTATAACGTACAACAAGATAACCGACGAAACGCAATCACAAACAACAACATAAACACCGACGCAAAACACTGCCAGTCAGCGATCCTACTTCAGCAAAAGACCCCAAAACACCGCACCTGAGTATAGACAGGGACCAAATTCAAGATCCAAAGCGTGACAGGCTATATGTAGATTGCAAGTGAAAGAAAGACCAACACCGCAGAAATGGGAGGTACTTGAATATGTGGGGAGCAGCGTTTGAAGAATCCATGCTTGATACCTGCAAAAATCTCACCATCCATTGCCCGAAGGAAGAGCTCGCAGAGGACCTAATGGAAATTTTCCAGAGAAATGGTATCCGATGGTGCGAAGGTAGCTTACCAATGGCAAGAACTTACTGGAGAGAGCATGAAAGCGACACTTGCTATTGGGTGGAATCAAAAAGTTTGGAATATAGCAGCAAGCAGTATGCTGAAGAAACCCAGATGAAGAATATGTAAGATGTACTTTCTATGGCGTTGAATCCCCCGATTTAGATGTGGCGTCCGATGATGAGCTTCGTTCCTTCCTCCTTGGTATATAAATTAAACCCCGTCGAAAGGCGGGGTTTTCTTATGCCCACATATCCCCAACCTCCTCGTGGTGTGGGCGGATAACCAACTAATAGGGGTACATATTTGATAAAAAGGAGAAATGTATCATGGCAAAAATCGTAATCGCAGGGGACGCCGTCGTCGTCACTTCCGCTCTGAAGCTGGAGGACATCAAGACCATTGAGAAGTATCGTCCCAACGACCTGGTGCTGAAGGGCGGCGAGGATGGTAAGGAGCCCATCTTCCGGCTGGGCACCACCACCGGCGCTGGCAACATCAATTCCGTGGGCGCTTCCTTCGGCCGCGAGGCTTCCGACGGCTCCGGCCTGGCCTGTGTCACCATGGTGAAGAGTGGCGTGCCGACCGAGGAGGTCAAGGAGTGGGCCGCTGACACTCTGGGCAGCGCCATCATCAACCTGGACGCCCTGGAGTCCAAGTTCCCCGAGGTGCTGTCCGCCATCGCCGACGAGAAGGCCACCATGATGGAGAAAATCACCGTCGCTGGCTGACCCTCAACCCCTGCCGGGGCGGGCTTCGGCCCGCCCCCTTCCCTCCATCTCTTACCGTAAAAGGGGAACCCTCTGTTACGGTGAGCTTCCCAACAACAAATCTACATAATAAAGGAGACTGAAATCATGATTAAGGTCACTATCGGCAACAACCTCAAGCGCGAGAATGTTATCATCGACGAGAACACCACCCTGCGCTCCGCCCTGGAGTCCAATGGCGTGGACTACACCCGTGGCGTGATGCACCTGGACGGCTCCAGCCTCCAGCCCGTCGACCTGGACAAGACCTTCGCCAGCTTCGGCATCACCGAGAAGTGCTTCCTGCTGAACGTGGTCAAGGCCGACAACGCCTGAACCGCCGCCGAGCCGCCCCGTGAGGGGCGGCTCTTTTGCTGATGTAGTTCAACTGGTAGAACAGGACTCCCGTAAAGATCAGGTTCGCAGTTCGAGTCTGCGCATCAGCTCCATGTGCCGTTTTAAGCAAATTGTGTTTGGGTCAGAGGGAGGCTTTGGGTGCGCACCTTGTGGAGCTTCTCGTAAACAAATGTGCGGTAGGGCTTACCTCAAGCCCATTACGCTGGTATAGCTCAGTTAGTAGAGCGCTGGTTCTGTACTCCAGATGTCGCGGGTTCGAGCCCTGCTACCAGCTCCACGGCGGTGGGCGTGACCGCCGTAGAAACTCCTTTCTTGCCGTTCGCTTGCATACGCCGCTAAGCATTGATAGGCGATGCTTGTGGTGAAGGTGGTTCGATTCCGCCAGGGGTGTATACGCTAAGCAAAAATAACCACAACCTCCATAATTGATGAAAGAAGGTGCTCATTTTGACAAGAAGCTACTTTTTGGATTATGTCACCGACTGGGATGAGCTGATTGAGTTGTGTCGGGACTACGACTGCGACGTCTGTGAGGGTATCATTGACGACGACACCCTCGATGAGTATGTCAATTCTGACATCTATGGCTGTGACTACAACTGGCGGGCGCTCCGCGACTATCTGTCCGACGTTCCGACCGGCTATAGCTACTATCGGTGTGATGGAACGTTCGACTACGAGGGTCTGGATGACAGCGACTTTGAGGACTACAAATCCAGGGTTCTCGATTGGATGGACGAGGATGGCCTGTGGGACGCCGAGGAGGACGAGGAGGAGGACGAGGAGGAGGACGAGGAGTTCGACCCCGATTGCGACTTCTTCTCTCCCGGCGAGCCTGACGAGCCGGAAGACCCTCCTGTTGAGAAAGAAGATTTTCCCATAACCGACCTCATGGCAATGTGCGGCAGTGAGCTGCTTACCATCCGGCAGGCCGCCGAGCGCCATAAGAAGGAGCTCGACGAGGCTATGGGTGCCATGCTGTTTGCCGTCTAACCTTTGGTCATAAGCGGTTCGCCGCTTTTGATTACCGGCCGCTTTGATGATTGACTACACTTACATAATAACTTGATGGTGTATATGGTGCAGTATCTTCTCGCCAAAGGTAGAAGAATGAGTTTGTGTTCTTCGCTTTTTACGAGCCATTTTCGTGAATTAACTAAAATAACCGAGTTATTTTAGTTAATACCCCAAAATGTCCGTAAAGAAGCGTCGCTTTGTGCATACACAACCCTTTCAACGAAAGGTTGTATACGGAGAGCGGCCGGTCTGGCGGGGCGCTTCAAAGGGCGTCCCGCCTTCTTTTATATCGCGCACCCAAATACAGAAAATGGAGGAGAGCCTATGAAGTTTTTGATTGTTGTTGATATGCAAAAGGATTTTGTAGATGGGGCTCTTGGAACCGCAGAAGCTCAGACTATCGTGCCTATGGTATGTGAGAAAATCCAAAAGTTTGACGGCGCAGTTATTGTGACCCAGGACACCCATCAGGAGAACTATCTGGACACTCAAGAGGGTAGTATTCTTCCGGTTGTTCACTGCATTAAAAATACTCCGGGATGGGAGCTCGACAGCAAGGTGGACGATGCGCTCAGATTGCGCTTTGAGCATGAGAAGAAGCAGAATCCTGCAGGAGTTGTACCTGTCTGCTCCGTGATGAAACCGACATTTGGTTCCGTGGATTTGGCTACGGCATTGGCCGCCGCCAACCAGCAGGAGCCTATCGACGAGGTCGTGCTGGTCGGTCTTTGCACCGACATCTGTGTCGTGTCCAACGCCCTGCTGGTCAAAGCGTTTTTGCCGGAGGTGAAGGTTACGGTGGACGCCGCCTGTTGTGCGGGCGTGACGCCTGAGAGCCATGCGGCGGCGCTGAAAACCATGCAGATGTGCCAGGTGGACGTCGAGAACTGGGAGGGCTGACAAATGATTTCTGTGAATGGAAAAGAGATTGCCTTCACCCAGTTCCCGGACAATACTTCATCCTTCCGCTTCGATGTCAAGGAGAGCGCCAAGCATCTGGACTGGGAGCGGTATGAAATCGAGTGGAAGTATGACGGAGACAGCGAGTGTATCTTGCTCTGGTATCTTGTGAACCATATCCGTTCTGTGGCCGGTAGCGACGCCCTCATCTCTCTCTATCTGCCTTATATCCCGAACGCCAGGATGGACAGGGTGAAGAACAGCGACGAGGTGTTCACGTTGAAGTGGTTCTCCAACTTCATCAACGCCATGCACCTCTCCTGTGTCGCCGTCCTTGACCCGCATTCCAATGTGTCGGCCGCCCTCATCAACGACATCTGCGTTATCCAGCCGGAGAAGTATATCTGGAAAGCCATCACTTTGGTTGGTGAGAATCCCCTGCTGTGCTACCCGGATGAAGGGGCGGCCAAGCGGTATTCTGAGCTGATTGACGCCGAGTACATCTTTGGCATCAAGCATCGGAATTGGCGCACCGGGAAAATTGAGCGGCTGGAGCTGACTACGCCGGAGAAAGTTTCCGGTCGGGATGTTCTCATCGTGGACGACATCTGCTCTCGCGGCGGAACGTTCACCCACACGGCGGCGGCCCTGAAATCCGCCGGTGCGAAGGACATCTATCTGTATGTGACCCACTGCGAGAATACCATCTTCAATGGGTCTGTGCTGACAGATGGCATGATTACCCAGGTGTTCACCACTGACAGCATTTATCGTGGGAAGCACGAAAGAATCACGGTTTTTTTGATGAAACGAGGTGGCGTAAATGCTTGAACTCCGTGGGAAGTACGCAACTGCGAAGGTGTTTACCGATGTGGTTGACGAGGCTTCTATCTCCCAGGTCATCAACCTGCTGAACCAACCCTATGTCGAAGGGGCTAATGTGCGTATGATGCCCGACATCCATGCTGGGGCAGGCTGCACCATCGGCACCACCATGACTATTGGCGACAAGATTTGCCCCAATCTGGTGGGTGTGGACATTGGCTGCGGGATGGAGACTTCCCGCATCAAGGAGTCCAGTATTGAGCTGGAAAAGCTGGATAAGGTCATCCGTTCCTGCATCCCCTCTGGTTTCTCTATTCGTACCGAACCTCACAGGTTTGCGAAGGATATCGACCTATCCCAGCTTTGCTGCGCCAAGAAGGTCGATATTGACCGTGCTTACAAAAGCATCGGCACGCTGGGCGGCGGGAACCACTTCATCGAAGCCGATAAGGACGACGCTGGCAACATCTACATCGTCGTCCACTCTGGCAGCCGCCACCTGGGGCTGGAGATTGCGAACTTCTATCAGGAGGAAGCATACAACTCTCTGACCTCCTATTCCAAGGAGGAAATTGACAGCGTGATTGATATGCTGAAAGCCTCTGGCCGCTCGAAAGAAATTCAGAGCGCCCTGAAGAAGCTGAAGTCCAAAAAGTCTCCCGTCCCGAAGCCCTTGGCGTATGTCGAAGGTGTGCTATTTGACCGGTATCTGCACGATATGAAGATTGCTCAGCGCTTCGCGGAGCTGAACCGGCAGTCGATGATGGACACTATCATCGACAAGATGGGGCTTCATGTGGTGGAGCAGTTCACTACCATCCACAACTACATCGACACTGACAACATGATTTTGCGGAAGGGTTCTGTCTCAGCGCAAAAGGGAGAGCGTCTGCTCATTCCTATCAATATGCGTGACGGCAGTCTGCTTTGCACCGGAAAGGGCAATGAGGACTGGAACTTCTCCGCCCCTCATGGCGCTGGCCGCCTGATGAGCCGAAGCGCCGCCAAGCAGACTTTTACTGTGGCGGAGTTCCAGAAGCAAATGGAGGGTATCTATACCACTTCGGTTGGGCGCAGCACGCTCGACGAGTGTCCCATGGCCTACAAGGGCATGGAGGATATCGTGGAAAACATCGACCCCACCGCCACCATCGACGCCATCATCAAGCCAATCTACAATTTCAAGGCGGGTGATGACGAATGAGATGGCTCATCAATTATATCCGTTCACTTTTCTGCAAACACGAGTGGGAGTTCATCAAAAGTGTTGAATACTACGAGAATCCCAGCGACAGGATGCCGGTAAGGCACACTCTTATATATCGGTGTAAAAAGTGCGGATATGCTCAGAAAATCAACTATTGAGGTGACAACAATGAGTATATTGTTAGCATTCGCATATGTGGTCATTGGTGCCGTTGTTGCATTCTCCATATACTATTTGCACCTTAAATCTGGTAGCAAATATTATGACGAGAGTTTTAACTGTGTGATGATTGGCATTTTCTGGCCAGTCGCTGCCCCATTCGCATTCGCCCTATACTTTGCAGAGGAAATGAACAGGAGGAAATGACATGATTCACTACAACCCGCTGCTCTGCTTGGACTTCTACAAGACTGCCCATGCGGAGCAGTATCCGCAGACCATGACCAAGATGGTCTCCTACTACACTCCCCGCATGACCCGGCTGGGAGACACCGACAAGGTCATAATGTTTGGCCTCCAAGCGTTCATCAAGGAGTACCTCGTCGATGCCTTCAACATCTTTTTCTTCTGGGAAGACTGGGAGGATGTGCTGGCTGAGTACAAGCGGGTTCTCAACGCCACCATCAACACTGACGGCATCGGAGAACAGCGCTTGAAAGCCCTCCACGACCTGGGCTATCTGCCCTTGGAGATTCGGGCTGTGCCAGAAGGGACGCGCACCGACATCAAGGTGCCGCAGATTGAGATTTCCAACACACATCCCGCCTTTGTGTGGCTGGTGAACTCCATCGAAACCATGCTGTCCTGCACCATGTGGCATACCCAGGTGTCCGCCGAGGTCGGCTACCGCTATCGCCAAATCGTCAACGAGTTTGCCGAGCGCACCTGCGACGATGACGTGGTGCGGGCCCGGCTTCTGGGCGACTTCTCCATGCGTGGCCAGGAGAGTGTTGAGAGTGCCACCAAGAGTTCTGCGGCGTTCTGCCTCAGCTTCCTGAACACCGCTACCGTCCCCGCCATTCTCTGGTTGGAGGACAATTATAACTGCGACTGTACTCAGGAGCCCGTCGCCTACGGCACCCTGTCCACCGAGCACAGTGTGATGTGCTCCAACTTCGCTATGGACGGCGACGAAATCACCCACATCCGCCGCCTGCTGACGGAGATTTACCCTCACAAGAACTTCTCCATGGTCAGCGATAGCTATGACTACTGGAATCTGGTGGACAACCTCCTCCCGCAGCTCAAGGACGAGATTCTGGCGCACGATGGATGCCTGCTTATCCGTGGGGATAGCGGCGACCCCGTTGAGGTTGTAACCAAGACGGCGTTTAAGCTGTGGGATATCTTCGGCGGAACCGTGAACAGCAAAGGGTTCAAGGTGCTGAATCCGCACGTCAAAGCCCTGTATGGCGACAGCATCACGCCCCAGCGCTGCAGGCAAATCTATCAGATTCTGGAGTCCAACGGGTTTGCCATCAACAATGTCTCCCTGGGTGTCGGCTCCTTCTCCATGCAGTGCCTGGAGACTCTGGACGGGGAAGAAAAGCAGTATGCTCCCTACACCCGCGACACCTTTGGTATCGCTGTCAAGGCGACCTATGCCGAGGATGCCGATGGCAACCCCATCATGATTTTCAAGAACCCCAAGACCGACACGGGCCATTTCAAGAAGTCTCAGCGTGGGTGCTGCCGGGTGTATAAAGACTACCCCAACGGTGATTACCGCTACGAGGACGGCCTGACCTGGGCGGAGGCTCAGAAGGACAACGAACTTGTGACGGTGTTCAAGAACGGCGACTTCATCAAGCAGTACACGCTGGACGAGGTGCGCCGGAACCTCCACAGGGGGCGGTTCTAATGTCAATTAGAATCGTAAACGACGACCTTTTCAAAACGAAAGCTGAGTACATCTGTCATCAGGTGAACTGCCAGGGGCGCATGGGGAGCGGGGTTGCGAAGATAGTTCGCTCTCGGTTTCCAGAGGCTTTTGAAAAGTACAAAAAGGTGTGCTCAGAGGGTAAAGCCAGGCTGGGACTGACGCAGTATGTTGTGTCTAAAGGCAAGGTTATCGTCAATATGTTCGCACAAGAGCGGTATGGCTATGATGGTGGGAGGTATACAAGCTATGAAGCGTTTGCGATGTGTCTTGAGGACATACATCGTTCTGTGCCAAAAGACAGCACCATCGCAATGCCGTACAAGATTGGATGTGGTCTCGGGGGAGGAAACTGGGACATCATCTATGAAATGATTGAGTGCGAACTTGGGAGAGACTACCATGTGGAGCTTTGGAGGTTGGCATAATGTGTGTCTATGTTTTACACCGTTACTGGGACACCCCAGATAGCGAAGGCAACGAAGTCATGGCGGTCTACGAAAATATGGACAACGCTATCGCAGACATGAGAGCGGATGCGGCCGCGACCAAAGCATATTACTCCGGTCAGCCCAATTTTTGGGACAAGGATATGACCTGGGAGGAAGAGCTGGAGATTCATCTCGGCAGAAACGCTCGCAGCTTTGGCGAGCTCGCCGTAATTTACTGCTGGGAGATTGTTGAGAAAGAGGTGCAGTAATCATGATTCGTACTCCCCGTGACCCCAAGAAAACAAAAGATGCCATCGTTCAATGGATTCGTGACTACTTTGAGAAGAACGGGCCTGAGTGTAGCGCCGTTGTCGGTATCTCCGGCGGCAAAGACAGCACGATTGTCGCTGCCCTATGTGTCGAAGCCCTGGGAAAAGACCGGGTCTTCGGTGTGCTGATGCCCAATGGTATCCAGAAGGATATCTCTGATTCTGTCAAGGTGATCAAAGAGCTGGGTATCCAGCACATCACTGTCAACATCGGCGGTGCGTACAGCAAACTGATGGCGGTTGTCGGCACTGGACTCCAGGATGGCGTTTCTGAGCAAACAAAGATCAATCTTCCACCTCGGCTTCGCATGGCGACACTGTATGCGGTCGCTCAATCTCTGCCGAACGGCGGTCGAGTGGCCAACACCTGCAACAAGTCCGAGGATTATGTGGGGTACTCCACCAAGTTCGGAGATAGTGCCGGGGACTTCAGCCCCCTGGCCAACCTCACGGTTTCTGATGTGAAGCTGGTCGGGTACGAGCTTCACATCCCGAAGGAACTGGTGGATAAGACTCCCGCTGACGGTCTGTGCGGCAAAACAGATGAGGACAACCTGGGATTCACCTACGCCCAACTCGATGAGTACATCGAGAAAGGGTCGGCGGGGAACTGGCTTGTGGACGCCAAGATTGAAGCGATGCACAGGCAAAACCTGCACAAGCTGCTCCCTATGCCGTCCTATGGAATGGGAGTAATACACAATGCTTGACGCAATCTGCCTCATCAATGCGCTGCAAAATGCCCCCGGCTCACTTAAAAAGCAGGAGGTTTTGCGGCTCGGGAGCGAGAACGAGAACTTCCGCAAGCTCTTGTATTATGCGTTGAATCCAATGCTCACCTACAAAATTTCGGAGCAGAGGCTGCGCACTCCAGTTGCATACGACCCCGCCATCACGCTGACCATGCTGGACATCTTCGATATTTGCGAGTGCTTATCAAAACGGAAGGCACTGGATGACGCTACAGTTTATCAAGTGTGCGTATTCGTGCAAAATATGTGCCCTCCGCATGAGATGGAGCTCTACACAAAGCTCCTCTCCAAGACACTTCGCCTGGGTGTCACGGCCAAGACAGTGAACAAGGTCATTCCCGGCTTGATTCCAGAATGGGAGGTTCAGCAGGCGTATCCTATCGAAAGCCACCCGATAAAGGATGGAATTTGGTTCTCGCTGACACAGAAGCTGAACGGCGTCCGGGCGACCTACTACAAGGGCAGGCTCTATGCGAGGAGCGGAATCCCTTATGAAGGGCTCGACCACATCACAAGCGTTCTCGACCGTATAAACGACAGCTATGTGTTTGACGGCGAGCTCACGCTGTTGGACAAAGGGAATCTCTCCGACAACGAGGCGTTCCGGGTCGCCACTGGTATCATCAACTCGGATGCGCCACATAAAACACAGATTTGCTATACGATTTTCGACGTGGTTCCGACGGAGGAATTTGAGAAGGGCAGGAGTAGCAGCTCCTACCGCGAGCGCCGTAAAGTGTTAAACCTGATGACGAACATTCTCCCTCCGTCCAACTACGTCTCCATTTTGCCCGTATTGTACAGTGGAACAGACCAGTCCCGCATCTGGGAGCTTTTGGAGCAGATGGTGCGGGAGGACAAAGAAGGTCTGATTGCGAATCTTGATGTTCCGTATAGACGAACCCGTCACAACGGAATCCTCAAGGTCAAAGAGTTCTACACAATGGACTTGCCTATCGTCGGTTGTAACGAAGGCACGGGCAGGCTTGCCGGAACACTCGGTGCTCTGGTACTTGATTTCAAGGGGCACGAGGTTAAGGTCGGCTCCGGGTTCTCTGATGAACAGCGTACTGAGTTTTGGCACAACAGAGACAACCTCATCGGCGTCCTGTGTGAGGTAAAGTACAAGGAAGTGTCCTATGACAAATCCACAGGTGCAGACAGCCTCCAGTTCCCGGTGTTTGTTGGAATAAGAAATGATAAGGAGGGTGTGAGCTATGGCTAAGTATAAGGTTCAGTGCGTCCGTTACGGCTTTGCCGATGTCGAGGCGGAAAGCGAAGAGGCGGCAATCGACATGGCAGAGTCTCTGCCGAACAGCGCATATAGCTGGTCGGACGCGGATGACTACGAAGTCATCGACAGGCTCGACAGCTAAGCAAAGGGAGGTAGTCTTGTAATGGCAAAGAAATGCAGTGCCCCAAGTTCTCCTCCGTCATCAGCGATTTTGTCCAGATGATGGAGGAGGCGTCCAAGGACTACGCTTGGAACTATGAGGAGGTAAACCGCATGGACAGGCTTACACAGGACTACCTCCACAAGCTGGAACTTGATAACCTCGACTACAAAGAACGGGCCAAGGTGGCGACGCAGCTTGCGCAATGCCGACAGGCTCGCCGAGCGTGTAAAGACACTGTTAAGGAAGATAAGTACGAGCGCAATGTTAAGCGTGGGCTTGGCATTGTCCGTGCGGCCATTGTTGGTCTGTGCATAGTCATCTTCGCCATTGCCATGCTGGTCGGCGGCGTCAAGATTATTGACCAGACAGAAGTTGGCATTGTCAAAACATTTGGGCGAGTTGACCACGCTATCTCTGGCGGCCTGAACTTTGTGAACCCCATTTCGGATACAGTTGAGGTTATGGACTTGCGTGTTCATGTTCGTGAAGCGAGCTTCGCCAGCTATACTAAGGATGCGCAGCCCTTGACCGCAGCAATCGAGTATCAGTACGAGCCCATCGCAGCGCAGGCAATGAACATTGTATCTCAGTATGGTTCTTACGAGATTATGGAGCAGAAGCTCTAGGCAGCCGTCGAGGAGCGGGCCAAAATTGTTTTCGCCCGCTATAGCGCAATGCCCCTTCTGGAGAACCGTTCCACTCTGTCTACGCAGGTGCAGGAAGAGGTAAAAGAGCTTGAGAGTCTGTTCCCTGTCAACTTCACCCAGGTGATTGTGAAGGACATTGATTTCTCCGACGCCTTCGAGCAGGCTGTTGAAGCTAAGATGCAGGCTGAACAGAATGCTCTGCGTGCGGAGAATGAGAAGCAAGAGGCCATTACACGCGCCGAACAGGAGCGTGAGGTCGCCCGTGTGGAGGCGGAGGCTGCTGTGCTTCGTGCTCAGGGCGAAGCCGATGCCTTGGCCATCACTCGTGAAGCGTTAGAGAATATGCCCGACACCTGGGTCGCTCAACAGTATCTGGAAAAGTGGGATGGCAAGTTACCCCAGCTTATCACCGGCGATGGTTCTGGGGTGATGCTTACGCCCGACCTCGGTTAATCCATAAGCGGCGGTCATAAACTTGTTTGCCCCGAGTCGTTTGACCGCCACCCAGATGCAGTAGGCGTAACGCCGTTTGCCCATGCACCAAGGCATGGTATCAAAGAGCAGCCAGCCACCATGTAGTTTCCATCATGGTGGTTTGGCTGCTTTCTCAAAGTATCTATAACGATTGTTTTGTAAGGAGGAGCACTGATGCGTCAGTTAGCCACCATCCGAACGATTGCATCTACCCGCCCCATCCAGGGCGCAGACCGCATTGAGGTCGCCCAGGTCGATGGGTGGGAGTGCGTGGTCAAAAAGGGCGAATTCGAGGTCGGCCAGCATATTGTCTACGTTGAAGTAGACTCCGTTATGCCGGAACGTCCCGAGTTCGAGTTCCTGCGTGACCGCAAGTTCAGAGTTCGCACCATTAAGCTGCGTGGACAGGTCAGCCAGGGGCTGGTTCTGCCGCTGGACATCCTGCCTGCCGGTAACTATAAGCTCGGCGACGACGTGACAGAGCTTCTCGGCGTCACCAAGTATGACCCGCAGGCACAGCAGGAGGCGCTTTTGCTGACAAAGCAGCCCAAAACGCCCACAAACCCCGTTGTAAAGTTCCTGATGCGGTTCAAGTGGTATCGCAGGCTGTTCATGAAGCCGAAGCGCAAGGGCGGGTTCCCGGACTGGATTGTCAAAACGGACGAGACCCGCATCCAAAACCTCACCACCTTGTTCGACATCGAAAGAAAGAAGGGCACACTGTTCTCCGTCACTGAGAAGGTTGACGGCCAGTCTGCCACCTACTTTCTCCAGAAGATTTCCCGCCGCAAGTATGAATTTGGCGTTTGCAGCCGGAATATCCGGCTTGGCACGCCCGACAACAGCTCTTACTGGACGATTGCACGCAAGTATGACATCGAAAATGTGCTCAAGAAACTCATCGGTGAATACCAAACAATCGTTTTACAGGGTGAGATTTGCGGCGACGGCATTCAGGGGAACAAGTACCACATTAGCGGATACGACCTTTTTGCCTTCAACCTGATTTATCCTGACCGCAAATGCACGACGGCAGAAATCAAAGAAACCCTCGCTCCGTTTGGAATCAAGTCGGTTCCTATCGTGGAGGAGGGCAAGGTTCTGCCGGAGACCATCGCGGAACTGGTGGAGTATTCCAATGGCAAGTCTGTGGTTCGCAAGGAGCAGAAGCGCGAGGGTGTTGTTATGCGTAATGTCCAGAATAACATCAGCTTTAAGGTCATCAACCCGGATTTCCTGCTCGCAGAAAAGGACTGATAACATGAGCAGAAAAAGAGGTGTCATGATGCGGGATGATATGCAGGCACCGTCGTTCAGTCTTGCGAGGCTGAGGAACGATGACGGCAACCCGTACCAAAACCTTGCAAATGCCATTGTTTGTGTGGCCGTCGACGACTACCGCACAGCATTGGAGAAGAATGACCAGCCGCTCCTGTCGAGTTTGCAACACTTCTTTCGCTCGGCATGGTGTGGCATCCTGACCTGCGTTGATACCGAGCGCCTTATGAGCGCCCTCGACACAGAGTACGAGGCCCGTTTGCGGGCCGCAACCATGTAATTCACCATACACTACTACAAGGAGGACAGCCATGAACCTGAAGGAATCATTTCGCTACCAGAATTTCCTCAGCAGTATGATTAACGAGGCCGGTGCAAGTCTCACCGCCCCGTCGCATTGCCTGACTACCACCAAGAACCATCTCCGCAACAAGGTCAACGACGGCGCCGCTGATATGCAGGAGACTGTTGATGTCGGGGAGTTCCCGGCCAACGACAGCGTGCTGGACTTTATGCTCTTCCTTGTCGGAGAGCGCGAGAAACTCACTACCGCAATCGGGACGGCCAAGGCATCTATCGGGTTTGACCTGGATGCCGCTGTGGAGACCAACAAGTCCCGCCAGCAGGCGTGCCGCAGCATCAACGGGATGCTCCGCTTCAAAGCGTCCAAGCGTACCGAGAAGGGCACTGACTACAAGTTCAACGCCGAGGGAAATCAGACGACCTACTACTATGATGTTGAGGTTGTCACTACGGAGGCGTTCGACCGGGCCAAGGCCAAGAATGCGGTGCGCGACCTCATTTCCAAGGCGGACGAAACATCCGCCGCTATCGACTCCGCTATGATTAACACCCATGTGGAGTACGAGCCTCCCTTTAACGTCAATGACACCTTCGAGGATGTCATGGCTGAATTCCTTGCGAAGCAGTAAATCTGGACGAAAGGAGAATACATATGGCTTTCAGAACCAAGACAAGCACCACCTCCAGCGCCGACGTGTTGGCGCAGAAAAAGAGCAGGCTGGATTCCTACAATGCCCAGTTCGATAAGGCAGTCTCGCTCATCACCGACACCATCGACAACCTGGGTGTCATCAGCAAGAACATCTCCGACACCATCCAGGAAATCGACGACTACCAGCGAGAACTGGCGGAGACCAAGGACGGCCTGACCGTGGCTCGTGAGAAGAATGAGCGGGTCATCGCCAACTTCCAGGCGCTGCTGAACGTCGGCTAACCCAGCGCAGAAGACTGATTCGTTCGGTCTTCTGCTTCAAACAGAAATAAGTGGAGTCACTGTTGAGTTGGCGTCTGGCAGAACGAACCTGCCGCCGACAGCGATGCCGGTCTACCATGTTGAATGAAATCAAACAGCGACGTTTCCGTTCACTGTTCGAGTTTATATCACATAACATCAAGAAAGGGTAAACAATTTTAGTTTACATCCAAATTGAAGACCGCAACACGCTTCGTGAGACGCAAGACACAATTACAGTATTGCAACAGACGTGAAGGCGCCACACAATTCATCATCTTTGCGGGGAGCGACAACCGTTATCAAAAAGAACCGCTACTATCTCCCTGCACCATGCCTTCATCGGCATATTCTTTTGAATTGGACTTGAAATCCAACGATAAGTTGTAATTTTGACTGCAAAAAGTCTTAACAGGAGGCTTTGTCCAAGTCAAGAGTGTCGAAACGAGTTTCTGTTTGAAGCAGAGGGCCGAATACGGAAGGAGGTATTTCTTTGAATGTAAGTATCAGTAGAGGAAATGAGAAACTTGGCAGCATCCAAAGCGTATCGCTCCCGTCGGGCCTGACCTGCAGGCAGTGTGACTGCATTAAGAAATGCTATGCCCGAAGGATTGAGCGCCGCCGCCCCAGCGTGGAGGTGGCATACAAAACGAATCTGCGCATCCTGGTTGAAGAGCCGGATGTCTACTGGCGGGAGGTCGAAGCAGCCATCATGCTGTCTCGATTCTTCCGCTTTCATGTTTCTGGCGATATCCCGAACACCACCTACCTTTGCCGCATGGTCGAGGTAGCGAAGCGGAACCAGCACTGTGAGATTCTATGCTTCACTAAGCGGTATGAGTTTGTCAACTCGCTGTTCGTCTGTGGCATGGGTATCCCAAAGAATCTACATATCATCTTTAGCGCATGGCCTGGAGTAGAAATTCCCAATCCGTACAATTTGCCCGAGGCTCATGTTAGGTTCCGAGACGGAACCACAACGGCCCGCCCGGATGCTGTTGAGTGCAACGGAAACTGCACCGAGTGTGCAATTACAGACGGTGGATGCTGGACTCTTGGCCCTGGTGAACAAGTAGTGTTCAATGAGCATTAAAAAGGGGTGATTCTTGATGACAGTTGATGAATTCAAAGACATGATAAACCGCAGATTTGTGGTTGAATGTAACAGTGTTTCTGAACAAAACCAGACCATTGAGTTACTGCTCGCCCTTGGATACGAGGTAAACGGGCCGTCCATGGGATATTTGGAACCCGGAAATCAGGATTTCAATTATCCCCATCCCGTTATGGAACGCAGTGGCAATCGGATATGTTGCACAATGTACGTGGATGACAAGGGAAAGTCCATACAGTTTGCTGAGATTGAAAATCTCATTAGTTATCTTGACTCTAATTTTGATGAGCGAAATAGCGAGGAGTTCTCAGAGGTGTTTGCGGCTTTGATGAGTTAGGAGGTAAGCATGACTTTAAGCGAGTTCAAGGATATGGCAAACGAAGGAATTGTCATTTTTGCATCGCTTCTCTACTGAAAGGAAATGTGTAAGTTCCTTCCGCCTGAGTACATATAAAAAGGAAGGGTGGATATAGGTGGAAAGAAAAAATCCAAGGATGCTGACCTACGCTATGGCGATTGCGGAGCTAATCGTAGATTCCGACGATTCAAAGGAGAGGCTACTGGAGGAAAAGTTCGAGGCGTTAAGAAAGTCCTGGTCTCTATTGGAGCTGTATGCAAAAGATGGCTTTGATGAGAAAATCCTTGACGCTATTATGGAGAAAAAGGCCAGGCTGATTTTGGATGCCACATCAATTCAAGACGTTCGGGAACTTTCTAATCCTCCGAAGCCCTACTACGATGGCGGTAAATGGATGTGTTCCAAGAACAGTGTTCCAGAGGAAGAAATGATATGGTGGTCAAAAACATCTTTGCGAGCTCCACTTTCTTCGGAAGCAGTGGAGCGTTATGCAGAGCTGTTCAAACAGTTCTACGGAATGAGCGTAGATGAGTTGATGGGATGAGTACATCCAGAAAGTTTGCAGGGAATGAGATTGAACTGCTTGATACCCACGGTGTCCTGCACCTCGGCTCATTCCCCTTTCTTTTTGACCTTGAAGACCTGCCTGTCATCCAGAGCCACATCTGGTATCGGGATAAAGACGGGTATCTGGTGAGCTGTTATTACTTCAACGGCCAGCAATGGTTTGTGCGGTTCCATAGAATTGTGATGCGTGCCCAGCCAGGCCAAGTGGTAGACCATATCAATAAGGACAGGTCAGATAACCGTAAGCAAAACCTGCGGTGCTGTAGCAGGTCAGAGAACGTCAGAAATCGGGGGCTTTGTTCTTCAAACACCTCCGGGGTAACGGGCGTCTTCTTCGATAAGGCGCGAGACAAGTGGGTAGCAAGTATCACACATGAACATAAACGCATACTTATTGGCCGGTTCTCAGCCAAAGAGGATGCGGTTGCAGCTCGTCTTGCAAAGGAATCCGAGCTTTTCAACGAATTTGCTCCTCAGCGAGCATTGATGGAGGGACTGGTATGAAACTTGTAAATGCAAAACTGTATGAGGAACAAATCAAACGCAAAATGTGGGAGGTTTGGTACAATGAGAAGTACCAATACTACTTCGGTGGAAGCTGGCGTAGTGACCTTTCTCTTGCAGATAATAACGGCGACTATCAGAAGAGGGCTTTTGCGGTGTTGAACGGCAAAGACGAGCTGATAGGGTACATAAGCTACTCTGTGGACAATGAGTTACGAATTGCTCAGTGGTTTGGTGCCATCAATTTCTCCGATGATAAACTGACATTTGGCAGGGCTCTGCGCCAGGTTATCGAAGACTGTTTCCTCAAGTTTGGCATGGAGGTAGTTGAATGGTGTGTCATTTGCGGAAACCCAATCGAAAGAAGCTATGATCGGATGTGTGAGAAGTTGGGCGGACGCATCGTCGGAATCCGGCATCGGCGTGCATTGGATATGGCAGGAAATATTCACGACGACAAGTCCTACGAAATACTTCGGGAAGATTTCTTGAAGGCAGTAGGCAAACATGAATGAAGGGGTGATGCTGGTTCTATGAGTTGCTATAGAGATGGCGGTTGCGGGCCATATGAAATGTGCAGTTGTAGCGAGTGCCCAGCAAGTAAGCCAGAGTATCGAATTAGAAACAAAGGGGCAGCTCCTGTTCTGTGTAACGCCGGTAGCAACTCCATCCACCATCACTATTTTGGGTGCCCGGTATGCGGGTCTGATGTCGGTGGCTTTACCATCACTGGGGACAGTGAAGACGACTGGGGTACGCATGAGGACAAGTTCTGTAGCGAATGTGGACAAAAAATAGACTGGAGCAATGTGGAGTGGTCAACCATATATCACTGCTGATGAAAGGCTGATTTGATAATGGATTTTGGGGAGAAGCGTGTGGTCAGCATTCCTTGGTGGACACTGGGAGCTGATGGCCACAAATCGAGAATGCCGAGGAACTGCACGATCGACTACAAAGTCACGCAGATATCAAAGTTCGTCCGTCGGGAGGTTCTTGGCTACAGGAAGTGGCAGCGGCTTCGGGAGGAAGACAAGAAGGCACATGAAATGCACTTGGGATTCAACTCAGAAGAAAAGCGGCGGTGCAAGGAGAACCCAAATCCGATGTTCGTAAACCGGTTTCCACTTGTCCGTATGGGGATGATGCGGTCTGATAGCTAGCATACATCAAGGATACATGGGGACTTGACACGAAAGCTTCCGCTTGTACATTTTGCCCGCTCCACAAGAATTTCTTTTTTAAGTACTTGAAGGAGAATGAGCCGGAAACGTACCAGAAGCTCCTCGTGTTAAACATGCTCTTGCGTGACAAAAAACCGAAGCCTCCGATGGAGTCCAGTCTGTTCATATCTCGGAGCAGGAAACGATTGGAGGATTTGACAGACGATGATTGCTGTGATGCCGAGTGTTTTGAGTACAATAGGAAGCAAGTCTGGAATGGTTTCTAAGAAATGATAGATACAAATCATAACGAATGTAGTGTCTACAAGGCTAAAGAATAATTTGGGGTCAAGCATGAATAGCTTTATTTTATTTGAAGATTTATTGGCAAACGCTTTGATTGAAAAGATAGAGCGCAAGCAAGGGCGAGACGTTAGTATATCTGAATTAAGTATGTATGGAAAAAGAGTGGCTAAGTGGTGGGATACGAATAGAGGAATTGTCGTAACTGTGTTGGATTCTTACTACGATATAAATAGGGTTCTTCTTAAATATCCCGATTATTTTATTAGGCACTTCGACAGTAATGGTGAGATGTCCATTTATTTGAAAGCTGGCAAAAAATCTGTTGATTTGAGAAAAGAATTTCGACCACACCTTTCTGTAGACGCGCTCTTAAGCTTCATACAGTCATATTAGGCTCAGCTCTATAATACACAAAATAAAACTCCGCCGGTAGTCCGGCGGAGTAAAAAGCAGGAATCAGTCCACGTAAATAAATTCTAAAGCAATCTTTCTCTTTGAGTCCAGATCCGCCTGTCGTTCACATGCAGAGATATCGGAGGCACTAAGGGATTTTCCAACATAACGGGAGACTTCTCTTGCAAACTGCGTTGCGCTCATGGTGTATGATTCTGTCCAGTAGTAAACTCTGTTTCCTGCGTTGTAATACCAAGCAACAGCCATTTCTTATCTCCTTTCAATTAGCGTAGTAATAAATGATGTATCTTTCCAGACATTCTTTATATCGGTCAAATTTATAAAAAGTTAAGCACCTGCAGTAAAAAAAGTAACTGGAGAGCGCACTCGTTTCCAAATAGATCCAAGACGAAATTGAGAGGTTCGTACAACATACGAACTTGATAACAGTATGGGTGACAATCATGAGGTTTGAAATTCATTATATCAGCATCAGGGTACCGATGCTTCGCTTGCAACACAACAAGAAGGATGCTAACCGACAATACCATGTGGCAGATGATGTTTCCGTAGGAAGTGTTGTTATGACCAGAGACTGCCTTGATGTTGGACTGGTAGCAAAGGTTTGCAATGGAAAACCTATACAAGTTTTTGCGAGAGATAGTGCTTATTCATCAAAGAATGGCGTGCTGCCTCAATACGGCGGCGTCGATGCCGTCACTTGGTATGACACAGGGATTCATATGTCAATTAGAGATTGGGTGCATTTATCTCAAAGCACCGATGCTGATGGATGTTACAAATACTGGTGTGCAAAGTTACACATAAAAGATTAGTTTGGTGAATTTTTAATCCAAAGTTTGCGAATTATTATAAAAAGCCCTTATTGCATTTTCAAGCTGCAAATTTCCGTTTTTCTCATTTCTTACTGGAAAATACTGCTTGTTTACGTAAATAGTTATAACACACAATATGGCAGCAATGACAATCCGCACTGTAGAAAATGAAGGGATTCCATAAAAATTATAATTTGCCTCGTGCAATTCTGGAAACAGTATAGACAAGAATGAAAGAAAAGATAAAGTTGTCGCTCCCCATTTGGAAATATACCACCCAACGGTTTTGTTCAATTTTTCATTAAGTACAGACATGCAAAATGTGTCATGGTGCAGTGACTCCCAGTGTATGTTTTTGTATGGTTCTTCAAAAAAAACCTTAATGTATGTTGATGCCTTAGTGATTGACCATTGGTCGCTGTTAATCATTGATTGGAAAACTATTAAGCTAAAGAATGGAACCAACGAAATCCAGCTATTCCATATACTTCCTACAGCAAGGAGGGCAAAATAGGTTACATACATATAAACTGTTTCATTTGCAATTTGGTTTTCTTTTTCCAGGATATGTGCTCTCAAAGCCTCATATACAGCAATATTTTCTTGCATATACAACAATCTCCTCTGTGAAACAAAATAGATTTCACTCACATAGATTATATATCATTCAGGAGATTGATTCAATAAGCAACAAAAAATAAAATAAAGTTTTGGTGGTGATTTTTATGAAAAAATGTCCAAAGTGTGGGGCAATGAGTTTTTGCGTTACCGCTCATGTTACGCAAGACTGGGTAGTCGATGAGAATGAAGACTTCATTAAGTGCGAGGACGATTGCCTTGAGGTTACCCATTACCCAAATGATGATGATATTTGGGTTTGCTATAATTGTGGGCATAGCGCCGTTGGCAGCGAATTTAATGTTGAATAGATAAAGTTTGGTGGTCATCATATGAAAAATATTGAAAGGGGTAACATCTAATCCTCGTGAAACGAGGTTCCAAGCAGAAATCTTGAGTAGCTATGTTTGGGTAAAATACAAAAAAGATGCCAATAAGGTTTTGTGTCGAAAGGCACCTAATCGCATGAGTGGAGTTTAGAGTATTGCCAGTTACCGAGTGATTCGATAAGTGGCTGATGTGGAAAAGAGATACATTGCAAGTGTGAGCTTTGGTAAGGACAGTTTGGCAATGCTGTTGCTTATACTTGAAACCGGACAACCTTTAGACGAGGTTGTCTTTTTTGATACCGGCATGGAGTTTCAAGCTATCTATGATATCCGTGACACGGTAAAAGTGTTGTTGGAAGAAAAGCAAATTCAATTCACAGAGCTTACGCCGCCGAGACCATTTCTCTACGATATGTTGTATAGGGAAAAAACAAAACGTGATGGGTCTATCGTGTGCGGGGATGGTTGGTGTGGAGGGCCATGCCGATGGGGAACCTATGTCAAACAACGTGTACTCGATAAACATACTGATGGCTGTCATATTTATGTAGGTCTTGCAGCAGATGAAGAAAAAAGACTCGCAAAGCTGGAGGTACATAAAAGTTCGCCGATTGCAGATGCGGGTATGGGTGAATCTGATTGCCTCCAGTATTGTTATGACAGAGGATTCTTCTGGGAAGAAAATGGTGTGCGGCTTTATGATATTCTTGACCGGGTTAGTTGCTGGTGTTGCAGAAATAAGAACCTCAAAGAGCTTCGGAATATCTACCATCGGCTCCCAAATTATTGGGACGGTCTAAAGCAACTCCAAGAAAGTATCCCGATGCCGATGAAAGGCCCTTGGAAAAGTGTGTACACCCGGTTTCGCCGGTGGAGCCTGCAAGGTGTTTGGGAGCATGTTTTTGAGGAGCT
>ERZ808035.418-NODE-418-length-40089-cov-30.210162_pt1 | contig 40089 bp, 34 predicted proteins | sample MGYA00380189_ERZ808035 | MGnify/ENA primary metagenome ERZ808035 (study PRJEB31490, sample SAMN06133407) | mouse gut metagenome | isolation source: M5_1 | host: mice | place: China: Chengdu | collected 2015-05 ...
ACTAATTTACTAAATATCTGCGATATGTACAACTTTTTCATTGCAAATATGTTAAGAATCTAATTCAACCAACAGGTAGAGATTATAAAAGTATACATACTACTTTTATTATTTCGCATCATTCATAGCGTAACTTTTTCCGTATAGAAAAGAGTTACGCTATTTTTCATAAAAATATTCTTCAAAATGTTTGCAATATCAAAGATTATCCCTATCTTTGCACCGCATTTAAGAAATGCAATAACATGGTGGCTGTAGTTCAGTTGGTTAGAGCGTCAGATTGTGGTTCTGAATGTCGTGGGTTCGAGTCCCATCTGCCACCCCGCAAGAAAAGAGGAAATTCGATAAGAATGTTCCTCTTTTTTTTGTTACATACAAAAGCATTATGAGGTTCACCCGGAGGCACAATAAAAAGGGGTACAAAAAGAAAAGTCCCTGAATTATTGAAATTCAAGGACTTTTCACTTTCATTTTTCTATTTTCGCGGAGAGACAGGGATTCGAACCCCGGGTGCCTCGCAGCACAACGGTTTTCAAGACCGCCGCAATCGACCACTCTGCCACCTCTCCAAGATTTCCTTTTCAAAAAGCACTTTTCGTTTAAAGCGGTGCAAAGATACAAATCATTTTTAAATCCGCAAACATACTTCCTGTTTTTTCACGAAATAATTGTACTTTTGCATCCATGATATACCCACAGAACTTTGAACAGAAGATAGGTTTCGACCAGATACGCCAACTGCTGAAAGAAAAATGCCTCAGTACGCTTGGCGAAGAACGAGTGACAGATATGGCATTCTCTGACCACTTTAATGAAGTGGAAGAACGCTTAGACCAGGTGACAGAATTTGTACGTATACTTCAGGAAGAAGATAATTTCCCAGCACAATTTTTCTTTGATGTACGTCCATCCCTGAAACGAATACGGGTGGAAGGTATGTATCTGGACGAACAGGAACTTTTCGATCTGCGCCGTTCCTTGGAAACAATACGCGACATCGTACGTTTCCTGCAACGGGACGAAGAGGGCGAGGAAGGCGAAAACAGCTCCCCCTACCCTCGCCTGAGACGGCTGGCAGGAGATATCACCGTTTTTCCACAACTTATAGGAAAGATAAACGGTATTCTTTCTCCCTACGGAAAAATAAAAGATAACGCATCAACCGAACTGGCACGCATCCGTCGCGAACTGGTAAGTACGATGGGAAGTATCTCGCGTTCATTAAACAGTATCCTACGTAATGCACAATCGGAAGGTGTCGTAGATAAGGATGTAACCCCAACAATGCGCGACGGACGATTGGTTATCCCGGTAGTACCCGCCTTAAAACGGAAAATAAAAGGTATCGTACATGACGAATCCGCCAGCGGCAAGACAGTATTTATTGAGCCTGCCGAAGTGGTGGAAGCCAATAACCGCATCCGCGAACTCGAAGGAGACGAACGGCGGGAAATTGTCCGCATCTTGATGGAGTTCTCCAGCCTGCTACGCCCGTCAATCCCCGATGTTTTGTTGTCGTATGAATTTCTTGCCGAAATAGACTTTATACGTGCTAAAGCATTGTTTGCCGAACAAACCACCGGATTGAAACCTGCCCTCGAAAACAAACAGGTTTTAGACTGGACCATGGCAGTACATCCGCTGTTGCAGCTTTCCCTTGCCAAACATGGGAAAAAAGTAGTTCCATTAGATATAGAATTGAACGACAAACAACGCATCCTTATTATCTCAGGCCCGAACGCCGGTGGAAAGTCTGTCTGTCTGAAAACCGTAGGACTATTACAATATATGTTGCAATGCGGACTGCTCATCCCGATGCACGAACGCAGCCATGCCGGTATATTCAGCAATATATTCATTGACATCGGTGATGAACAATCCATCGAAGACGATCTCAGCACTTACTCCTCGCATCTGACGAACATGAAAATAATGATGAAAAGTTGCAACGAACGCAGCCTCATCCTTATCGATGAATTCGGTGGCGGCACGGAACCTCAAATTGGCGGAGCAATAGCCGAAGCCGTATTGAAACGTTTCAACCAAAAGCAGACATTCGGTGTCATCACCACGCACTACCAGAATCTGAAACATTTTGCCGAAGACCACGAAGGGGTAGTGAATGGTGCCATGCTGTACGACCGCCATCTGATGCAGGCTTTATTCCAACTCCAGATAGGCAATCCGGGAAGTTCATTTGCCGTGGAAATTGCCCGCAAAATCGGACTACCGGAAGATGTCATCGCCGATGCATCGGAAATCGTAGGTAGCGAATACATCAATGCCGACAAATATCTGCAAGACATCGTACGCGACAAACGCTATTGGGAAGGCAAACGCCAGACTATCCGACAGCGAGAAAAGCATATGGAAGAAACTATCGCCCGCTACCAGACAGAGATAGAAGAATTGCAGCAATCACGCAAGGAAATTTTGCGGAAAGCCAAGGAAGAAGCGGACCAACTGATGCAGGAAGCCAATGCACGTATTGAAAACACCATTCGGACTATCAAGGAGGTACAAGCCGAAAAGGAAAAAACACGTATGGTGCGACAGGAATTAAACGATTTCCGTGAATCATTGGAAACCCTTGTCGCCAAGGAACAAGAAGAGAAGATTGCCCGCAAAATAGAGAAACTGAAAGAAAAGCAAAACCGGAAAAAAGAAAAGAAAGCCAACAAAGGACAAGAGAACAAGTTGTCGGCACAAGCATTGGCCGAACAGCAGGCACGGAAAGAAGCCGAACGCCTGGCCGCAATCGTGCCTGGAAGCAATGTCAAGATAAAAGAACAGACAGCTGTAGGTGAAGTACTGGAGATAAACGGCAAGAACGCCATCGTTGTATTCGGAAGCATCAAAACCACCGTCAAATTGGACAGGCTGGAGCGTACAAACGCACAACCCAAGCAAGCGGATGTTTCTACAAAAAGTACCTACATCAGTTCGCAGACCCAAGACAGTATGTACGAAAAAAAGCTGAACTTCAAGCAAGACATAGACGTACGCGGTATGCGCGGAGACGAAGCCATACAAGCGGTGACCTATTTCATAGACGATGCCATACTGGTGGGAATGTCGCGTGTACGGATTCTACATGGAACCGGTACGGGTATCCTGCGCACCCTCATCCGGCAATATCTGCAAACGGTACCCGGCGTAAGCCATTTTGCCGATGAGCATATACAATTTGGCGGAGCAGGAATTACGGTTGTAGACTTAAGTTAATTGAGAATTGAGAATTGAGAAATAAAAAATTAGAAATTAAGGACTTATAATCCATAATCCAACAACCTTATAACCTGATAATGAATTAGCAAGATGAAATCAATCAAAGAAATCTACCGCATCGGCACCGGACCTTCGAGTAGCCACACTATGGGACCTCGCAAAGCCGCCGAAATCTTCTTGGGAAGACATCCGGAAGCGGCCGCATTCAAAGTGACGCTATATGGCAGTTTGGCGGCAACCGGAAAAGGGCACATGACCAACATCGCCATCACCGAAGTGCTGCAACCGATAGCGCCGGTAGAAATCATTTGGGAACCTAAAATCTTCCTTCCTTTCCACCCTAACGGAATGAAGTTTGTTTCTGTAGACAACGCTGGAAAAGAGACCGACCAATGGGTTGTATTCAGCATCGGCGGAGGAGCACTGGCAGAAGAGAACGACGAAATATCCTCGGTCAATACACCCGAAGTCTATTCCATGAACAGCATGACAGAAATCCTGCAATGGTGCGAACATACCGGAAAAAGTTATTGGGAGTATGTCAAGGAATGCGAGGACAGCGACATCTGGGATTACCTGCAAGAAGTATGGAAAACCATGCAGAACGCCGTGAAACGAGGATTGGAACAGGAAGGAGTATTGCCCGGCCCATTGAACTTACGCCGCAAGGCATCAACCTACTACATACGCGCCAGCGGATATAAACAGTCGCTGCAATCACGTGGATTGGTATTCGCCTATGCATTGGCCGTAAGCGAGGAGAACGCCTCGGGCGGCGTGATTGTCACTGCCCCCACGTGCGGTTCGTGCGGTGTGATGCCTGCCGTCCTTTATCACCTTTCAAAAAGCCGCGATTTCAGTGACACGCGCATCTTGCGTGCCCTTGCTACCGCCGGACTGGTAGGGAATATCGTCAAGACCAATGCCTCCATCTCGGGTGCGGAAGTAGGGTGTCAGGGCGAAGTGGGTGTAGCCTGCGCCATGGCTTCGGCAGCAGCCAATCAGTTGTTTGGCGGTAGCCCCGCACAAATAGAATATGCGGCAGAAATGGGTCTGGAACATCATCTGGGAATGACCTGCGACCCGGTTTGCGGCCTGGTGCAGATTCCTTGCATCGAACGAAACGCATACGCCGCCGCCCGTGCCTTGGATGCCAATCTCTACTCCTCGTTCACCGACGGTATGCACCGCGTATCTTTCGACAAGGTGGTAGAAGTAATGAAGGAGACCGGAAACGACTTGCCGTCACTCTACAAGGAAACAAGCGAAGGAGGATTGGCAAAGGACTACAAACCGATGTGAACAGCCGGAAACGGCTAATCCACTCAACCGGATGAACCCATCCGAACCGAACAAAAGAACGCAAACTGCACAAACCACGCAAACGCCCAGCCGGACAGACACTGACTACCAGCTCCCCCTGACAAGCCGCATTTGCGTAATTCGTACAGTTCGCGTTCTAATCTTTAGTTCGGGACACGCTTACTAAAGGTTCAAATCATCCGCCGTTCCCCATTTATCCGTCGGCAAGTGCGTATCATCCTTATCGCCGCTGACATCGCGCTTGTCCAGGAAATTGCCGTTCTCAGCATAGAACAACTGGTATTCCATTGCCCCGTTCTCCACTTCAATCACATACCGGACCGGTTGTACGGGATATTCAAGCATATCAATATCGTCCCGTTTCCAAGCGGCATATTCCCCACCTTCGAAAGCTGTCTGCACCGCAGCGGGCAAATCATTCCAAAAGATATCCGTTTCTGTCAATTGCCAGGCAGCCTGAGCATCAAACCACACGTCCTTATCCTTGCCATCCACCCGGCAGTCTGCCACGAAATAACTCTTTTTCTGTTCCCACTCCACATTGGTGGCAGTAGGGAATTTAGCCGTCAACGCCTTAGAAACCGCTTCCGGAACAACCACACCTTTATTGTCGTCATCATCGCTGCACGCACTGAAAGCCAATGCAGCAACAAACATCATCGCTAATAATTGAAACTTCTTTTCCATTTTCATTCTTCATTTTTTATAATTCTACATTCTATACTATTTCCTACTCTCAATCGTCCATGCTGACAAACTTGCCTTTGCCATTGAACTTCAACGAATAGTCGTTGCTAAGTTCAATCTCCACCCCATTGCGTTCGCGTTCAATCTTGGTGATAATCTCCTGCGGGAAGTTTGTCCTTACGTATTCCTTCACAGATGCCGGAACCAGCGCTTCGGGCACGGCAGCCTTCCTGCAGTCGACCTCAATCCAATTGCCGCTACCGTCAAAATCAATTTCGGTACGGTCGGTCAACAGCACCTCGTACTTTTTGGAACCCAACATTCCCGTCTCAATCTTGATATGCGAGATTTGCGGCTTGGTGAAGTACTGGTTGATGAAGTTACGGGCAGCCAAAGGCAGTTGCTTGGCATCGCGTGTGATGACATCACCGGCAAATGCGAACTGAACGGCCACGAGAGCCAACACAAGGATAGATAATACTTTCTTCATAATCGTTATTTTTTATGTTACTAAATTGTTTCGTATCATTCACACTGCAAATAACGACAGAGAAATAGGAAAGATTTAGGAATAACCGGTATTAACAGTCGTTTTTATTATCTTTAACAAGTAAGAAGCAATGCATCCCGTCCTGCCACTCGTAAGTGAATCTCAAAGAGGAAATCCGGGCGATGGAATGGGCGATGGAAAGTCCTAATCCGGTAGAATCTTTTTTCCCGTCGATGCTGTGATAGAAACGGCGGAACAGTTTTTCGCCATCCAGCGGAGCGTCACCCGTGTTCTTTATCGTCAACGAGGCCGGAGTGGTAAGAATCTGCACCTCCCCACCGTTTTCATTATGGAGCAATGCGTTCTTCACCAGATTGGAGACCAGAATCTGCGCCAGCGAATGGTTGCAGCGAATAACGAAAGGAGACGCTTCCCGCCTACGCGACAGACGTATCTGCTTATGTTCGTATATATCCATCAAATCGGGCAGAAGATTATCCAATATCTCATCCACCGACACATCTTCCAACTCCATGTATTGCCCGTTCTCTATACGGGAGAGCAGCAACAAGGACTTGTTCAGTTTCACTGCACGCCCCAATGTGGAATAGATATCATCCAGCTCCTTCATCTGCTGCTCCGTCAGCCCATCACTTTCCGCCAGCAGTTCCACCTTGCCACGTGCTATGGCAAGCGGCGTCTGCAACTCGTGCGAAGCGTTCTCTATAAATTGTTTCTGCTCCTCATAAGCCTTATAACTGCGGTTACCCATATCCACAGCCGCCTCGCTCAACTGACGGAGCTCACGTATCTTCGTAGGATTCTCCAACGCCGGGACTTCCTTGCCGGGCTGAAGACCGTGTAGCCAGTCCAGCAACCGGTGCAACGGACGGAAAGCCCCTTTCAGCACCAGCCGGATGCCCACCGACGTACAAATCAGAAAGAGCAGGAACAAGGCTCCCAGATACCAGAGCATCGCCTCCACCATATCGTCCCGTTCCAGGGTGGAAATCATCAGGGTAAGTTCGTAAAACTGCCCGTCGGGCATACGGAAAGCCGTACGCATCACACGTACCGGCTCGTCCTCGTCCTCAAGTTCGATATAGACAGTGGAGTCATAGAAGACTTCCCGATAATGGCGTCCTTCTTCTTCAGAAATGGGAAGGAACTTGTAGAAAGACATCAGCGAACCCTCCGTTTCAAGCACCGAAGGGTCGTGGAGCGCGTGTTCCATCAATATCCCGGCATAATTCTCCAGCGTATCGTCCGTTTCGTCGACAACCTCGTCGATAATGGCATAATAAAACAGCCCCCCCCATACGGCCATCAAGACTAACAGCAACAGGGAGATTTTACGATAGGTGTAATATACCAGTTTCATACTTCGGACATTTTGTAGCCAAAGCCGTAGACTGCCTTCAGCTCCACGGAAGCGCCGGCCAGCTTCAGCTTCTTGCGCAGGTTCTTCACTTGCGAGTAGATAAAATCCAACGAATCGGACTGGTCGATATTGTCACCCCATACCGACTCCGCAAGGCTCATTTTATTAATCACCCGGTTGGCGTTCACCACGAAATAGTACAACAGGTCGAACTCCTTGCGGTTCAGCTGCAAAGGGATGCCTCCGACTTCCGCCTGTCGCTTGTCGGGATAGAGCAACAGATTGCCCACGGTGACAACCACATCGCCTTGCGCCTGACGGCGGCGGATCAAGGACTTGACACGCGCATTCAGTTCCGCCAGGTGAAAAGGCTTCGTCAGGTAATCGTCGGCCCCGAGTTCCAGCCCGTCCACCTTGTCGTCCAGCGAATCCTTGGCGGAAATGATAAGTACGCTGTCCGTACGGCGCAGGCGCTTCAGCTCGCGCAGCAAATCCAGCCCGCTCCCTCCCGGCAACATGATATCCAGCAAGATACAGTCGTAGTCATAACCGCCAATCTTGTCCAATGCCGAATAATAATCGGCGGCAGTCTCGACGACAAACTTTTCCTTCAGGAGCGAAGTGCGGACGGTCTCCCGCAACTCTTGCTCATCTTCTACAATCAGGATTTTCATGCTTATCTTATTCGTACACGTCTTCCAGCAGTTCCTCTTTCGCCAAGGAGATGCCGCCACCGGCCGACACGGTCAGCCTGAAAGGTACGTAAAGGTCCGTTTGCGGATAGCAGATGCTACCGGCATAGACGATGCCCTGCGGCGTGGTCTTGTCATACACCATTCCTTCCAGAATGGCGTTTTTCAGAAAGCGGGCATCGACCAGCGAAGCGAAACTTTGCTTGGTAAACACCTTGTCTACAACCGGCTTGCCGCCGCAAGTGATACGCAGCGCGATACAGTTGTCCACAAACCTTTCTCCTTGTTCATTCTTCACAACAGGCAGGTTGTCGTCCGGACGGCGGACAACAGACGACCGGTACTCCTTACCTTGAAAAGTAACGGTCACCTCGGCATCAGACACCTGCATACGCTGTGGAGCAGATGCTACCTCGCTATCCTTCATCAGTACCTGCACAATCTCCCCGTCCCTATTCCGGGACATACAGGAAGCGAGCAATAACATTGCCATGCAAATCACTATATGAGCAACTGTCTTCATCGGTTCTCTCTTTAATTTGACAAGGCAAAGGAACAAAAAGAGCGGGAAAAATACAAATGAAAAGCGGAAAAACCGCTTTCCGTCAAGGTTCATCCAGGTAGCGGACAATGATGCCTACCTGTCTCGGCATAAAAGTCCGCACCCTCGGATGATATCCGGTAAGCAGCAACTCCGCATACAATTCCCGGTTGTGCTTAATCCAGCGCGTCAGCGTGCGGATGGCGCAACGCGCCGTGATATCGGGGCAATACAAGCAGGCAAGTTCTTTTTTCGTATACGTCTTGATACGGAATCTCGTTTCATCTTGCAACATTTTCTATAGTGTTTTTTTTATGGGTTATACATTGTTTGGGTTATTGGTGTAAAGATACGAAATCCTGAAGGCAAAGTCAACTAAATCGAGAAAAAGATATGAGCCTTTCCCGAGAAAAGCCCATATCTCTCTCCTCCTCCGCCTAAACGGACAAGTCATGCATTATCCCAACGGATCTTGCTCTTCATTGCCGCCACCGGTCTCCGGGGTGGAACCGCTTCCCGAAGCAGTCTCAGGCTTCTCCCAAGCGGCACGCGTCACGCTGGCACGCGTCAGCATCTCTTTGAAATGCTGTCCCGGAGTGAAAATGATTTTCCGGCGATACACCGTATCCGACTTCACATCCTCTTCCCTATCCTGGCTTTTCGCATTGATGCCCGGGCGGAAGCAGCCGAAATCGCCCAGTTGCACGGAGAATCCCTTGTTGATATTCATATTCAACGTATCTATCAGACCGTCCAAGACCATTTTCACCACACCTCGCGGAGCCATTCCTATTTTAGTGACCTCATCGCACAAGTCGCCGAACGGAATCAGCCCCAGCGTCTTCATCTGTGCCACATACTTTTCCGTCTTACTCTCGTCAAAACCGAACACTCTCTTTTTCACTTCATAATTAAATGCCATAATCTTTCAATTTTAAATGATTAATAAATTTGTTTTTCGGCTTTGTCCACTCGTCAGCTTGCAAAACCTGTTTCCTTGTGATCACGATACAAAGATATAACAGGCCCCAAACGGCATGGTGCTTTAACTGCCGTTTAAGTAACTTTCGGTACTTTTTTGTATGTATTTGTATTTATAAGTAAGAATAAAAGCGTAGTTTTTCTGTAATTACCTATTCGAGTTTTTTAGAATAATTGCCTACTATCTTACTACATTCATTTCATCTATCAGGTCTTGAAAAGTCGTCACTTTATGGTATTTCACATTGGCTGTGGAAATGGAGTCGAACAAATTCTTCGCACAGCAGATTTTGGCCTTTTCTATGGCTGTCAATTCCATTGACGACATCGAACCTTTGGTTTCCGCAATGAAGAATATGTGCTTTATCCCATCCTTATTCATGGCAATTGCCCAGTCGGGAGCGTAATTGCCTACGGGTGTCGGAATTTGGAAAGTCCGTGGCAATTTGGCATATACCACCACTTCACTCGCTTCATCAAGATCATGGGCAAATTGCCGTTCACCCTTGCTGTCGCTGAACACATAGTCCGTGATATGCTTCTTGGCTTCGTATGCCCGATCGAAGTCCATTTTCCCCTTTACGGTGAAAATATCGCTGTTATATTTACCCTCGGTCATATTGTAGTGGATGGCCTCCACTATCATTGTTGATTTCTGCTCCTTGATGATACCTGTAATTTTACGGATAAACTCTTCGGGATTGTTCTTGAACAGATAGAGTTTGTTTTCCTTGATGCCTTGCAATATTTTTACTACCGTACGGCGCGTCAAGTTTGCACCTTTGGCAATATCGCCCACAAGGTCGTAACGAACAGTCGAGGTGCAGACGTCGGTCAGTTCCTGCGACCGCGAACGGGTATCTCCAAATTCCGTGACCTGCTTTTCATCCTGTACTCCCTCCACCATTATATAACGGAGTTGTTTCACTTCCAATTCCGCATTGATATGCAGGATGGCTTTTTCTATCAACTCTACACTATCATAATTTACAGTATAGACGTATTGATGGTTAATCTCTTTCCACAAGGCTTGAAATGCGGGCTCATAGAAATTCTTTTTCAACTTGTTTTCCGGGGTAGTGGTCTTTTCCTCTACTACCATATCATCCAATGCTTTCGGATCGAAGATAGAATTTATCAGACGCTTCACACCATCGGCGATGGGCTGTAACTTTTGTGGCAATGGAGCAACATTACCGTTTGCCACAGCCTCCCGATATTCAGGGGTGATATTCTTGTTGTCGTCAATATAACCGTTGTCTTCCAGATAAACAATAATGCGGCTCGCTTCCACTTCACTGACAGTATGAACTTCCTCGCCAATCTTGATTTGCTTTCCTGCAAAATAAGAAACAGTTGCTTTGGTGGCACGTTCACGCAACACATCGCGCGTCTCACGTTGTAGAGCCGTGGTAAAGTCGGCATAGCTTTCGTTGGCTATCACCGTCAGTTTATTTACCTCGTGTACTTCATCACCCAATAGTTCGGCATCCATTCGGGTGCCATTCTTGTCCACGCAAATACGCAGGCCGCGTCCCACTTCCTGACGTTTGGCAGTAGTGGAATTGGAGTGCCGCAATGTACATATTTGGAATACATTCGGATTGTCCCAACCTTCGCGCAAGGCAGAGTGCGAGAATATGAAACGTGTCGGTTCTTCAAAACTCAACAGACGTTCCTTGTTCTTCAATATCAGGTCGTAAGCAGAAATGTCATCCGACAATCCGGTTTTTCTCTCCACTTTACCGTCTATTATCCGGTTGGTCTTTTTGTCTATCGAAAAATAGCCCCGATGCACATCCCTCGGAATAAAACGGCGTAAATACTCGTTGTAATTTTCATCCCATATATGAAATTCATCGTTGACCAACCGCGAATACTCCTCTTCGAATATCTTTTGGAACACGCCCTTCACCTCGTTACCGTCCTCATCATAATCCTTGTATTTTGCCACCTCGTCGATAAAAAAGAGCGACAGGCATTTGATACCTCGTTTGAAGAGTTGACGTTCTTTCTCGAGATGCGATTTGATGGTTTCCCTTATCTGCACACGTTGCATATTCAGTTCGTTAGTGTCGCCTATCACCTCGCCACGGCGTATGGTAGTTCCATTCAAGAAGGTCACATAGCCCCTTACATTAACTTCCGACACCGTGAAACCTTCATATTCCGCCAACCCGGATTCTTTGCGCAAATCATCACCCACACCGAAAGACTTTGTCTTGCGGACAATGCTGCCGGATGTCGTTTTGGTCTCTATCTCAATACGTGCCACAGGCGGTTGTTTTGGCGACAACACGATGCTATCCAAATAGAGATAACTACTTGTGCCCCGCAAGTTCTTCACCTCGAAGCCTTTCACATGGATACGTTTTACTAATTTCTGCCGATAAGCGTCCAAGGCATCAAGGGCATAGATGGTGTCGTGCTTGGTCTTGTGCGTAGCCGAATAGTTCAACACGAATAGCGGATTGAAGCGCCTAATACCGGCTTGCGTGGCATCGCCCTCCATCTTTTGTGGCTCATCCATAATGATGATGGGACTGTTTGCGGCTATCACGTCAATGGGACGGCGGCTCCCGAACTCGTCGCGCTTGGAGTAGATGATACGGCTCTCCTTGCTACGTCCGCCTTCTTTCATAGAGGCGGCAAAGGCCTGAGTATTGATAATCATTACGCTCAATCCAAAGCCGGACGAGAAGCTGTCCAACTGTTGCAGATTGCCGCTGTCATAAACAAACCAGCGAGCTTTCCGTCCATAATGTTCCATGAAGTGTTCTTCAAGTATTTTGAAACTCTTTGCTACTCCCTCACGAATGGCAATACTCGGCACTACCACTATGAATTTGCTCCAACCGTATTGCTTGTTCAGTTCAAACATCGTTTTGATATAGACGTAGGTCTTGCCCGTACCCGTTTCCATCTCTATATCCAGATTCACAGCCCCTATTCCTTTGGCAAGCGAGGTAGAGGGCGTTATGTCATACAAGTTCTGTATTGTATGGATATTCCGGAGCAATGCCTGCTTGTCCAGTTCCAAATGATGGTTGCGATAGCCGGTATAGTCATCCTCGTCAAAGAACTTCTTTTCCTGTTTTCCGGGGTCGATACGATATACGTCCATTCCGTGCGACGGCTGCCCTGCAAATACCGATACGGTATTTTCCACGGCATCGGTTTGGTATTGTTGTATTTTGAATTTAAACTTCATGATGTTCTTCGATATTGTTACGGGTAGCAAGCGCCTTTACTTCGTTTATTTCCTTGATAAACTGCTCCTCAGTGGGTAGATATAACTGGTATTGGCTTGCCAAGATGGTTTTATTGCCTTGAGGCAATGCCAGTTTTACTGCCGTATCGTTCTTGCTGGTACAGAGCAAAATCCCGATGGTTGGGTTTTCGTCATCGGTTTTCTCGTATCGGTCATAGTAGTTTACATACAATTGCAGTTGCCCTAAATCTTCATGTGTCAGTTTACGGTTCTTTATTTCTATGATTACAAAAGAACGCAATAACCGGTTGTAGAAAACCAAATCGGCAAAGTACTCATCGTCTTCTACTAACAGGCGTTTCTGCCGTGCGACGAAAGAGAACCCATTGCCTAACTCCAACAAGAAATCGGCAATGTGCGAGATTAATGCACTTTCCAAATCTTTCTCGTAATATTGCGCTTTACGTTCCAAACCAAGGAACTCCAAAATCATCGGATCTTTGATAATTTCCGTAGGGTTTTCCGGAATACGTTCTTTCCGTGCTACAGCCAATACGCTTTCCTTGTCATTGCTGAGCAACAGGCGTTCGTAAAGCATGGAATTGATTTGGCGTTCCAATTCGCGTCCGGTCCAATTATTATTTACCGTCTCCAATTCATAATATTCTCTTTTGTCTGAATCAGATATTGAAATCAGTAATTTATATTGTGACCAATTCAATTGCGTCCGCAGTGTGGACGCAATTGGAAACAATTTGTAGAATTGGCGACACCGTTCCAATTGCCTTACACCAAACCCGCTACCAAACTCCGGTTCTATGGTCTTTGCCAAATTGCGTATCAGATAAGTGCCGTAATCAGCCCGTTCTTTTCCCAGCTGCTCTTCCTCCATGATACGCTTGCCAATGTGCCAATACATTTGTACTCGGCAATAGTCTACGCTTCTGATTGCGTTGGCGCGGGCTTGGTTTATGATTTGCCTTACATCATGGAAAAAGCCATACAATGATTCAATCTTATCTTGTTTCATACTATCAGATGATTCTACAATTGGTGTCAGGTGAATAATGTTTGAATATCTGCTCGAAGTTATCTATCACATTATCGTTTGCAGCCGAAGCATCGCGCATCACAAAATAGATAGGATGCAGTTTGGCTATTTCGGTAATAGTTGTTTCGTTCACATCACGGTCGAAACAGGCCGCAAGGTAGTCGCCATCCACAAAATGGACGTTTTTTCCGGCTATCTGCCTGGTCTCAATTTTGGCGGAAAGTTCTATGCCGAGGTCGAGCATCACTTGGAAAAGCAAGTCTTCGCTTGTGCGGTCAGCCCTTACATTCTCATTGAAAAGCTTTTGTTGGTTGAATTCCTGTGGAGTGTAATATACATCTTCCATATTTGAGGTGTCAAGTTTGAGTACACGGAAACCGGTGTCAAGGTTTTCAGTGGTCAAAGGAGATTCTTCCTTGATTTTCTTTCCGGCACGGCGGATACGTTCTTTACCTATTTCGCAAATATTCTTATATCCAGCTTTATAGGCTTCGCTCTTCTCGTCCGTCTTTTCGGGTAGTTGCACCATAATGAACTTACGATTTCCCCTATCTTCTGCATTGAGTTTCATTACAGCATGAGCAGTTGTGGCCGATCCTGAGAAAAAGTCGAGGATTATTGAATCGCTATTAGAAAAACCTATCAAGGTTCTCAACAAAGCAACCGATTTAGGATAATCAAAATATTTATGATTATCGAAGATTTTTTGTACTTCCGAATCCCCATTCGAGATATTAGTTATAACATCTTTGAGGGTGGTGGTATTAAATTCCCTAATACGCGTATGCACCTCATAACCTCCTTTTGATGTTCGAAGTACTATAAGGTTATACGATTCACTATCCACTTTGGAACGTGACCAACGCCACGCATGATATTTGTGAACGCCATCACCATTAACATGAGGTAGTATTTCGATGAATCCAGGAAATTCAGCACTAATATCTCCCGATTTGATTTCCTTTGTTATAGGGTTGTAAAAAATCGAGAAAACGAGATTGGGGCGAGTAACTTCATTAAATTTGCGATTATGATTATAGAGAGTATCACCTATAGCAAATGTACCATACTCATCTTCTCGAAGGTTTTTATTAAAACCTTTGTATGAATCAGGCATATTATTTTTAGCAAATTCTATATCAATATCAAATGTGGAAATACATGAGATATCTTTCGCATAGACAAGGACTGGTTCCCATGTTTTGGCTGCTCCTTTGCCAGAAATTTGTCGTCCTGTTAAATTATTAACCCAAGAAAAAGTATTAACATAGTTGTTGCAGCCCAAAATTTCATCACAAACTTTCTTCAGATTATGTTCTTCATTATCATCAATCGAAATAAATATCACCCCATCATCAGTCAGCAAATCTCTTGCCACCTTCAAACGAGGATAAATCATATTCAGCCAATCCGTATGAAAGCGGCCATTACTTTCCGTATTACGCTGCATAGGGTCAATGGTTTGATTACCCTCTTCATCAAAGAAGCCGCTTGTTTCCTCAAAATCGCCCTTGCCTTGTGTAAAATCATCGTTATATACAAAGTCGTTGCCTGTATTATAAGGTGGGTCAATATAAATCATCTTCACCTTACCAAGATAGGTTTCACGCAACACTTTCAGTACATCCAAGTTATCCCCTTCGATATAAAGATTCTGCGTGTTGTCAAAATCCACACTCTCCTCACGACAAGGGCGGAGTGTCATAGTTGTAGGCGTATTTGCCAAACGAACAGCCGCACGCTTATCGGGCCAAGTGAACTGATAACGTTCCTCGCCTGTAACTATAATCTCATTAGACAATTCCGCCTGTAACTTTTCAAAGTCAATAGCCAATTCCGGCTTACCGTCCTTGCCCAATCGCTCCGTCACGCAATTAGGAAACAACTGCGCTATCTTCTGTATATTTGAGCCAATCACATCATGGCTTTGCATTTTCAGTTTCCTATTTGACCTATTCATTATATATATTCTTAGTGTTTACAATAAAATTCTTCATGTCGTATATCCCTAATTCGCTCAAAGAATGCAGATTCATCATCAGGAGTTACAACTTCCCTTCGTGCCCAAACATACTGCCTGATATTTTCCTTCATCACAAACTCTTTATCAACTACCCGAATCATTCTATCACAAGGTTCAAGTTCTTTATATGATTCTCTGTCCCATAATCTGATAAGCAAATGCCGTGTGATAGGATATGTTATATTCAAATAAGACAGATTGAATTCCATAAAATTAATATCTTTATCTGATCCTTCTCTCTCAAAAATTATAGGAGAATCGCTCGTGAAAAAATCTACATTAGGAGAGAAATATACACTCCAAATCTTATTCCTAAGAAGTGACCAACAAGGGTCTATTAACCTTTCTTTATCAAACAAAACCATAAAATGGTCTATAGATTCTCCATACGTTTTTTGTAATACCTCTTCATAACGTATTTTCTCTTCATCTGAAATAAAAGAATTTTTTGAATATTCCGCCATAATTATCCTCGTAATTTTCAGCAAATTAAACGCTTCCTTTCGTGCCTCAGGTGTTCTAAGATATTGAATTAAAAGTTGCAAAGAAAGATGATTAACCCAACATTCAGGGATTCTTCTTCCAACAATAAATGGAATATTTTTGCTCCATCCATCTATTGCCTTATTTATTATTTTCAAGATATCAGCATATTGACTTTCTATATGCTCTGCAAAGAAATCATATTCGATACTATCGGGATTTATTATATCTTGACCTTCTTCCGGAATTAAGTTCTTATCTATTGTATAGAAATTCTTTTCATAAAAAATATTTTCTATAGCAGTTGGATAAGTCTTCGATTTAGACTTATTATATATCCAAACAGATTTTCTATTCGTTGAAAATCCTTTTAGATAACATTGGGGAATATAATGATGACGTTCATGTTTCATTTGACTATTTTTTTTAATTTTTTTATCTGTTCCAAGTATTCTCCTTTCTGTTCAGGTTGCTTTTCTGCTTTATGAACTCCATCCGCTATTCGCCACATTTTTCGGTTAGGATATAGTTGTATTGCAAAGATAGCGTTTATATTTCAAATTCCATCTTCCGCCGCACACTTATAATCCCTCTGCATTCCGGGCGCGTGCATACACCACATTCCTCCCCATCCCATAGCGTTGCAGCACGCCGTCTTCAATAAACCGGTTCAGGTCGTTGACCGCCTGCTTGTAGCTGCGCCCTGTCAGGCGGGCATACTGGGCGCGGTTGATGCAAGGGTTCCGCTGCAAGTATTCGTCGAGCAGTTGCAGGCGGCGTTCCGTGGACAAGACGGCTTCCGTGGAGGCCGACGATGCGGCAGGTTGCGGCTTGCGCTCGAATTTCATCTTGCCACGCAACCCCTCATAGAACCGCTTTCCCAAACGGAAATTCAACCCGCGCAAGGCAACGGACGCGGCACGCACCTCGTCCTTCTCCAACGCACGCCGCCGACAACTCAACGAAGGCGTAAAATAACCAAGTTCCCCCAACTCTACCGTCCAGCCGTTGGCAAGGCAGTCGCGCAGCTCATCCATGAAAGCTGCCATCGTCCCTTCAAGTACACTGCGGCTGATGCCCGTAAAGAGGTGGACACGGTCTATAAACTCCTTTTTGTCAATCGTACCTTTAGGCACAAAACGGGCATAAAGGGGTTGTTGCTCGCCGGTCTGCCACACATCGGGCTTTTCCAACAGTTCGTAATAAGCGCTCATATTCTCTGATGTTTAAGTTTCACCATCGCCGTATCCGGCATCCTTTCCCACGGTGACAAAGAAAGGAAACCGTGCCTATCGTTAAATCGTTCCACCGCGGTGGAAATTTTGTTCCACCGTGGAGAAAGTTTTGTTCCACCGCGGTGGAACGAAATTTATCCCGCGGTGGAACGATTTAAGATTAGGGAGTAAAGATACTAATCCTTCCAAGGAAAAACAATAAAAACAGCAAAGAAATGGAGTGAAAAAACACGGTTCTTCATTATAAAGGAGTTAAAGAGGAGTTATCGGGAGTTATCAGCCGACAAGTCGGCTTAGGAGTTAAAGCCAATACTCCTGTAACGGCATCCCCGGCACAAAGGTATCGGCTTTAACTCCTAACGAAGCAAAGCGAAGTGATAACTCCTTTAACTCCTTCTAACTCCTGTAAATGAAAAAAACTGCGGGAACCGCAGGCGGGCGTCACAGCGCCTTCCAGAACTTCCGGAAGTCACGGAACCTGCCATAGCAGACCAATTGGTCGCCCGCCTGTATCAGGTCGTCGGCCGCCAGCCCGTTCACCACGTCATGCTCCGTCAGAGAGATGCCCAGGCAGTTTTCCAGCTTTCCGGCACGCTTCAGGGCAAGCATCTTCAGCCCGAACTCGCTGTCGAGCCGCAACTCGTTCACGCTGTAGCCGACAAAGCGTTCGGGCACGGTGAACTTCATGACATAGTAGCCCGAACCCACACGGAAGGTCTCGATGTCCGCGCCAAACTCCAGCAGATGGACCAGGCCGCGGGCCGCGTCCTCTTCGGGCGTGAGGATGCGTTCCAGCCCGAAGGCTTCGAGCACCGAGCGGTGAACGCCGTCGATGGCTCGGGCATAGATGCGTTTCACTTTTTTCTGCTTCAGCAACGCCACCACGCGGATGGACGCGCCGAAATTCTCACCGATAGCCACGATGACCACGTCGACGCTATGCAGCGGAAGCACGGACAAGGCCTGCTCGTCGGTCACGTCAATCACGAACGCGGTTGCAACCTTGTCCTTCAGGCTCTCCACCCGACCGGCGTTGATGTCCGCCCCTATCACTTCGTGCCCCAAGGCGGCAAGTTCCTCGGCAAGCACATGGCCGTAGTTTCCCAAACCGATGATAATATACTTCATAAGAATTATGAATTATGAATTATGAATTATAAATTATAATTTATGATTTATGATTTATGGTCGCTGGATTCAGTTGCTGTCAGTTGATGATAATCTGGCCGCTCGGACAGCGGTACTTCGTATGCTTTTTCTGCTTGACGATGCCAAGCATCAGCGTTATCAACCCCACGCGCCCGACAAACATCAGCACCACCACCAGCAGCTTGCTGTCACTGCCCAGCAGCGGGGTGACGTTCAGGCTGGACCCGACCGTGCTGATGGCCGAGACGCACTCGAAAGTGACAGCCAGCAACGACAGGTCGGGCTCCAGCATACTGATGACGAACACGAAGACGAAGAGCACCCCGAACGACATCACCATCGTGGCATTGGAGCGCCGGATGGAGTCGTAGGAGAGCTCGCGCCCGAACACCTCCACCCGCTCCGTCCCGCGCAATACGGCCACCAGGTTGAGCACCACCACGGCGAAGGCATTGACCTTGATGCCGCCCGCCGTGGACTGCGAACCGCCGCCAATCCACATCAGCACGAGGTAGAGCAGCAAGGTCTGCACGCCCAGTCCGGCCAAATCGACGCTGGAAAAGCCCGCCGTACGGGGGCACACCGCATTGAAGAACGCCTGCGTCCACTTGTCGGCCACCGGCATCCCTGCGAAAGCGGCATCCCACTCGAAAAAGGCGATGCCCGCCGTACCTGCCGCCAGCAGCAGGAACGTCACAATCAGCGCGATGCGCGTATTCAGGTTGTAGAGATGGTAGAAACGGCGGCCGTCCCACTCTCTCCTTCGCAGGAAACGCCAGCAGCGGCGTATGTGATAGCACATGATGTCCTTGAAGTTCACCAGTATCGGGAATCCGATGCCGCCAAGGATAATCAACGCAGAGATATACAGATAGAAAGGATTATGCCCCGACATCAGCAACGGATTGCCCAGGTTGCCCGGCAGGGTGGAAAAGCCCGCGTTGCAGAAGGCCGATACGGAGTGGAAAGCCGAGAAAGCCAGCTCCTCGCGCAGCCCCATGCCCATCGTGCCATGGATATCGCTCCAGATGGAGAGCATACCCACTCCCTCTATCACCAATGTAAAGCCGAGGATATAGACCAGCGTGGAGAGCAGCGAATTCAGCGAATCGGAACTGACCATGTCGCGCACCACCAGCCGGTTGTACAAGGAGGTGTTGCCCATAAAGAACATCGCGAAAAAGCTCGTCAGCGTCATCACTCCCAGACCGCCAATCTGAATCAGGAGGAGAATGACCACAAAGCCCGTCGCCGTAAAGGTGGAGGCCACGTCCACCGAGGTCAGCCCCGTCACACACACCGCGCTGGTGGAGATGAACAGCGAGTCCACCCACGAGATGCCCGCCACCGTAGAGCGGGGAAGCATCAGCAGTCCCGCCCCGATGAGTATAATGACAAGAAAGCTGACCGCCAGGATGAGCGAGGGGTTCGTCCGCCGTCCCAGCAGGCGCACCAGCCCATAAGACAGGTTCATGAGGGAGAGCGCCAGCAACAATATGAGATGATACACCTTGCCGTTCAGGATGTCCCACACAGCCTGAACGGCGCCTTCCACCTCCGGACGGTGAAAGACGACCGGAACCAACGTCAGGTAAAGCAGCGAAGTCAGCACCCACGCCAACCGGCCGAACGCCTGTCGCGTATCTTTATATTCCAACACGATATGCAGGGATATGTCGGCCAGAAAAACAATCCACACCCCGTGATACAGGCGTTGCAGCCCATGAGCCTCTCCGGCCGAGATTGTGAATCCATGCTCATACACCAGTCCGGCAATCAGCAGGATGGACGCCAGGTAGGTCAGGAGCGTCACTCCCCCCAGCGCCACACGTATATAAGGATGAATCCATTTATTCTGATACAACAGAAATTTGTGATAAATCTTCATAAATATATCCATTGATGAGACAGGACCAACTTGGACAAATCTGCCTTTATAAATAAAAAACAATGGAAAAAAGAAATTAGTTTAAAAATAATAGCTACATTTGGACACTAAATTTCGTTTAATTCGTAACCACCATGAGCAACAAGACAAAAAGATTCATTCTTCCGGAAGATGAAATACCACGTTATTGGTATAACATACAAGCCGATATGGCAAACAAACCCATGCCGCCGCTCAATCCCGCAACCAAGGAGCCGTTGAAAGCGGAAGACTTGTACCCCATTTTCGCCCGGGAACTTTGCCGCCAGGAACTCAACCAGACAGACGCATGGATTGAAATCCCCGAACAAGTGCGCGAAATGTACAAATACTACCGGAGCACTCCGCTGGTACGCGCCTACGGACTGGAAAAGGCGCTCGGCACGCCGGCACACATCTATTTCAAGAACGAGAGTGTCAGCCCGATGGGTTCGCACAAACTGAACTCGGCCATACCGCAAGCCTACTACTGCAAGCAGGAAGGCGTGACGAACGTCACCACCGAAACCGGAGCCGGACAGTGGGGAGCCTCGCTGGCATACGCCGCCCGTCTCTTCGGGCTGGAAGCTGCCGTCTATCAGGTGAAAATCAGCTACGAACAGAAACCCTACCGTCGCAGCATCATGCAGACATTCGGCGCGCAGGTCACCCCTTCGCCCTCCATGTCCACCCGCGCCGGAAAAGATATCCTGACCGCCCACCCCAACCATCAGGGTTCGCTGGGAACGGCCATTTCCGAAGCCATCGAGCTGGCACGTACCACTCCCAACTGCAAATACACACTCGGCTCCGTATTGAGCCACGTCACGCTGCACCAGACCATAATCGGCCTGGAAGCCGAAAAGCAGATGGAAATGGCAGGCGAATATCCCGACACGGTCATTGCCTGCTTTGGCGGTGGCTCCAACTTCGGCGGCATCGCGTTCCCGTTCATGCGCCACACCATCCTCGAAGGGAAACAGACACGATTCATCGCCGCCGAACCGGCCTCCTGCCCGAAACTGACAAGAGGAAAATTCCAGTACGACTTCGGCGACGAAGCCGGATATACCCCGCTGTTGCCGATGTTCACGCTGGGGCACAACTTCGCTCCCGCCAACATCCATGCCGGCGGTCTGCGCTATCACGGCGCGGGCGTCATTGTGTCGCAACTGCTGAAGGACGGTTACATGGAAGCCGTGGACATCAAACAACTGGAATCATTCGAGGCTGGCTGCCTCTTCGCACAGGTAGAAGGCATCATCCCCGCACCGGAGTCGTGCCACGCCATTGCGGCCACTATCCGCGAGGCAAACAAATGCAAGGAAACGGGTGAGGAGAAAGTCATCCTGTTCAACCTGTCAGGGCATGGCCTCATCGACATGGCATCGTACGACAAGTACCTCGCAGGCGATTTGCAGAATTATGAATTGACCGACAACGATATCCAGAAGAATCTGGACGAGATAGGCAATCTGGCTTGACAGGCCGCCGAATGGCAGAACAACCGTGCATCGAGCCACGGAAAGATTACACAATTCTATTTTTCAGACGCGAAATTGGGCGGATTCTGCGGATTATTCCTCTTCCGGATTAATCCGCAATCCGCCCAATCTTGTGTAATTCACGTCTGGCGATGGCGCATAAGACGCTCTAAGACTTACGGGCAGGACGTGCTGCGGGCTGTCTGTGTTTTCCCTGCGCACCGGCCTGCTGTTTCCTACGGTCGAACTCAGTCCTCAATTTGCCGGCATTGCTCTGCTCTGCCCGATAAATCCTCTCAATCTGCTTGGGTGAGAGTATTTTCCTGAATTCATCATAATACTTCTCACGCACATCCAGTATCTTACGGCTTTGGGCAAAACGTTCCTTTATCTGCCGTTCCACCTCGGCATCCGTCAGCGTCGGTTTCGATTCGGGTTTCTTGACGGATTCTTCCGCACCCTGCCTTGCAGGAGACTGCCTGCGACCCATCATGCCGCACTCGCGCAATTCCTTCAGATAGTTCTTGTACACCGGAGCGAACCGGGCGGCAGTGGCGTCATCCAGCATCAACATCCCGACCATCTGCTTGGTCTGATGTTCCACGAACTGTTCCGGTGTAGGACGTTTCTTTTTATCCCCATTCGCCTGATTCTGTGCAGAGAGACTGATTTGACCGCCTATCATAAGGCACGTCAGGAATACGTAAACCAATTTTGCTTTCATAATTCTTCTTTTTTTTGTAAGACAATACTATTAATTTAAAAATATATCGCTTTCGGAGAAGCTGACGAGCTCTTCCAGCTCCTCGTCCGACATTTCACGAATCCATTTATCGACCGGGGCGGCCGCCGTGCAATTACCGATATCCAATATCGGCACATCAGCCCCTCCCCCGCTCTCTTGCCAAAGGCTGGACGGCAAGAACAGGAAGCCAGCCAGCATCGCAGCGACGGCCATGCCCGCAGAAACGGTCATCCACAAACGGCGTCTCACCAACTTGCTGCCATACGTACGTTTCTGCACGGTGCGCTGCATCTCCTCGAAGAAACCTTCGGGAACGCGGTAAGGCATCCTCTTCCCTATATCATCAAAATCAAACTCTTTTTTCATCGTCTTAGTTATTTAGTATGTACTCTTTAATCTTCTCTTTCGCATAATGGTAGTTCACCTTAAGCGTGTCTGCCTTGCAGTCAAGGATACGGGCTATTTCCTCATAGTCAAGCTCATCGTAGTAACGGAGGTTGAATACCAGCCGTTGCTTCTCGGGCAACCTCAATATCGCCTCCTGAAATTTGACAGCCAGTTCGTTCTCGTAGTCCACATAATCGGAAGCCTTTAACTGGGAAATCAAGCTCTCCTGAATCTCTTCCGTGGAAACGGTCTCCCGCTTTCTACGGTTGTTCAGCAACCGAAGGCTCTCATTCGTCGCTATCCGATAGATCCATGTACTCAACGAACTCTCCTGGCGGAACTGCTCCCAATACCTGTATACCTGGATGAAGACCTCCTGCAATACATCCTCCGCATCTTCATGCAACACCACCAGACGACGTATATGATAATATATCGGTTCCTGAAAACACTCCACCAGCAGTTGGAATCCCTGTTCCCGGTTGGAGTCATATATTTGCCGAATCTTGTTTTCGTTTATCATCAGTTCTTCCTGGTTTTACTGATTAGAAAGAGGAAACCGGCGGAAGTTAAATGGGAGTGGGAGCATTTTGTCGTTTATTAACAAAAAGCCGGGGCTGCATCCTTGTCAAGATACAGCCCCGGCTTTTCTGCTTATACGTTTACGGCAATCACCAGAACCTGTTCCGTGCAGGGTTATACTCAAATCCCACTGCCTTCAGCGTTCGGACAATCACATCTTTCTCTACATCCATATCCTCACAAAGAGCATCCAATGAAGGATAGAAATCACGCAATTTCATATTGATGAAGCTGTACAGCATCATCGGGTCTTCAGGTAATTTCATAATCACAACCTTTGTTTAAATTAAAACTAATACCGGGCACAAAAGTACAACAAAAAACAACATGAAAAGATTTTATCGTTTGAAACCTGCAGGTTGTCCATGCAAACGATTGAAAAAGGAGGGGATGAGGGGACGAGTTAACAAGGGGACAAGTTGACAAGGGGGCGAGTTGACAAGGGGATTGGGGAATAAGGCTCTTGCAAAACTAAAATCAGTTGAAATGCTGCGGATTTCTTTGGCTAATGATAACGTAGATGATGACCGGTGCCCCAATGACCGGCGTGACGGCATTCAACGGAATAATGCCCGCCTCGCCGGGCAGTACGCAAATCAGATTGCAGAGCAACGCTACTGCCCCACCACTCAGAATAGTGACAGGAAGCAAGGAATTGTGATTGGCTGTCCGCAACAACATACGAGCTACGTGAGGCACGGCAAGACCGATAAAGGAGACCGGTCCGCAAAAGGCAGTGGTGACGGCGGTCAGCAGACCGGTGACAGCCAAAAGCCGGTTGCGCACACGCCTGGTATTGACTCCCAGATTCTCGGCATAACGTTCTCCCAGCAATAAAGCGTTCAGCGGTTTTATCAGCAACAACGAACCAAACAATCCGACAACGGTCACCAATGCGAAAGCGGGCATCTGTTGCAGTGAGACACCGCCAAAGTTACCCAATCCCCATATCATATAAGACTGTACCCCCTCGGCCGTGGCAAAGAAGTTCAGCAAGGCAATGGCAGACGAAGCGATGTAACCAATCATGATGCCCGTTATCAGCAACATCACATTGCTCTTCAACAATGTGGAAAAGAAAAGGATAAGCCCCATTATCAGCATAGCCCCCACGAATGCTCCTGCCAATACGGAAAAGAAGCCGGACAGGCTGAAACCACCGGCAGACAGGCTTCCGCCGAACAGCAACATCACAAACGCCACTCCCAGGCTCGCTCCAGAATTGATGCCCAAAATGGACGGTCCGGCCAGCGGATTCTTAAAAGCGGTCTGCAACATCAGTCCGCACACGGCCAGCGCGCTTCCGCAGAGCAATGCCGTCAAGGCTTGGGGCAGGCGGGACTCCCATACGATAAAACTCCAGCTTGCCTTTTCCCCTTCATTCCCCATAAGGATACGGAATACCTCAGCGGGCGGAATCGAGACCGGCCCCACCAGCAGATTGCCTGCAAACAACAAGAGGATGATTGCACCTAATCCGATACCGTATTTATAGCCTTTGCTCATTTAAAATCACTTTTTTTCTAAACACAGAGGCACAGAGTTTTTGGTAGAGTGATAAGGATTAATCCATAAGTATAATCATCTGTGTCTCCGTGCCTCTGTGTTTATATCAATCTTTCAGTTTACAAAAATAGCGCAAACCGCCCAAATCTCCTATTCCGGGATGCAGAATCTGTATCAGATCCGCCAACAAATAGTCCGGACGGAAAGGGGTTTCTTCATAGAAAGGGACTTTTGCCGTATTGCATCCGTAAATGTTCCGGGTCTTGAAAGCCTTGAAACCTGTATATCCCACATATTCGGCTTTCAAGTCGGCATAGGTCATGTCACGGTCGCGGTTATACTTGATGACCCAGACATCGGCATCGCCAGCCTTGTCGAAAACGGTCTCAAACGCCAAAGGAATGGAGCCGCTGTGCCGGTCGTCCGCAAAGGCATAACGACCGCAGGCATCACCGAACAGACGTCCTGTGGTGCTGCGCCCGCCCGGCACATACCATGCCGAACCGCTTTTCAGCTCGCTGACAACGGACAAGGAGACCGACGAAAGTGCCGCCCGGAATTTAAGCCGGGCATAGCAGCTGTCCACTTCGGCAAAAAGGCTGTCGGCAGCCGGGACCACGCCGAAGAGCAGTCCGTAGAAGCGCATCCATTCGGCACGCCCCAAAGCGGAAGTCTCCATATAGTCGGCGCATTCTATGACCGGGATATCCAGCTTGTCGATGCGCCCGTAACCGCCACTGTTCTCGAACGGCGAGAGCAGGATGGCATCGGGACGCAGCTCGATAATCTTTTCCATGTCGGGATTCATGCCACTGCCGCAGTCGGCAATGCTCCCCCGACGGCATCCGTCTTGTATCGCCGGAAGATTGATGTACTTCAAGTCGCAGACGCCTCCTATGCCGTCGGCAGCTCCCAACTTCTCCAGCAAGCTGCAATGCACCGAAGAATAGACCACCGACCGCCGGAGTGGAGTGCGGACAACCGTTCCCTCGGGCAGGTGTGCAGGAAGTTCACGGTCTTTCGGAACTAAAAGGTAGGTGTGCAATGTCTTCAGCGTGTCCCACGGATTGCGTAAGTCTACTTTGGTGAAATCCTTGTACCGCAGTATCTTTATGTTCGCGGCATAATCGAAATGCAACGTATCGGCTTCTTCCCCATCCTTACAGACGGAAGCCCTGCCCCCTCCGCCACAGGCGGAAAGAAGCAGGGCGAGAATTACTATGTTGGCAGATAGTATTTTCTTCAACATTTTACCGTTAATCTACAAAAATCTTTTCATTACCATCAATTAAAGAATACTGCCGAGTTCGGGCTGATGCCACCTGCATCAAACTTCCCTACGAATGTACCGTCTTTCTTGAAGCGGTAGATAGTACCGTTCGTAGTGAAGTCAGAAGTACCTATATAGATATCACCATTGTTATCGTTTACTTCCAACATATGCAAGGTGGCTGAAGCAAGCTCAGCAGGAGCATTCTTCAAGAAAGATGTATTATCCAGCTGCCCAGTCTTGATATTATAAGTGAAGAAAGTATTGACAGATTTATTCGTGCTCCAGTCAGTTATTGAATTTACCAGATACAATATATCATCATCGGCAGCCATATAAGAGGCATTGCCTATCTTAGTGACCCTATTGTTCTTGTCCGGTTCAATCATTTGCAACACATAGCCCTCTACGGAAGAATAATCATTAGAAATGAAGAACACCTTGTCGTCCTCTTCCAGCATTTGGGTATAGGGATTGGTAGCCACTGTCAGGGTCTCTTTCAGCGTGAATGTACGCAAGTCTACCACCTTTACTTCCGTATGATAACTCCAATCAGCCGTACAGCTGTTTGCCACGTAGAGCATATCCTTGCAGATAGCCACACCTTCCAGGTTATCGCCCAGTCCGGTCAGTTTTGCTTCCACCTTTAAAGTCCGCGCGTTTATTTTGGCTACCGCCCCGCCCCAGAATGAAGCATAGATATATCCATCTTCGGCATCGATATAACGGATACCCGCACTAAGGTCATCATCGTTTACAAACGAAACGCGCTCCTGCTCCACGCCTGCCGCATTCAACTTAGTCAAATAGTTAGAACCATATACCGCTACGTATATCTCATCTTCATACTCTATCATGCTTTGACCCGTATCACCTAATTTGGCATTGTTCTGCTTCTGGAAAATATCGCTAATAAATTCCGCATCGCCATTGGGCGCATAAAAAGAGATGCACGAATTATTAGCCTGGTAGGAGCCTTCGCACAAGAAGAAAGCACGTACTCGCGGCAACGTTACCTTAGAACCGGTATCGTCCCTTCTATCATCGTCATCATCACTACAAGATGTAAAAGACACACTCAAAACCAGCATACAAAGTATGCTAAACAAAAAACTTCTTACTTTCATAATTTTACCATTTGTTATTTAGATTGTTCAAAATTTCAAAGTAGCCGTCAGGCGCCATGAACGTCCCGGCATTGGATAGTATTTGATTACATCATACTGCGTATCGGTCAAGTTTATCATTTCGGCTTGCAGATGGAGGCTGCATTTACCCAACATAAATTCACGGGAAACGGTCATTGTATGCTCCATGTAACCCTCAATTTCATTTTCAGGAATATTCTGAGACAGATAATAACGTTTACCCACCCCTACCATAGAATAACCAATGTTTACCCAAGGCGTTTCTACAGTCGCTGAAACATTTCCACTATGCAGAGGGGTATAAGGCAACTGATTTTTATAGTTTTTCGCGTCGGGTGATGTCAAATCAATCGCTTTTTGCCACATATAGCCACCCGATATGAGTAATTGGATATTCTTTGCCAACGAAATGCAGACTGACATAGTGGCGTCTATGCCTGCGGCATGGACTTTACCGTAATTCGCCATCTTCCACGCATAAGTAGTAGGAAAAGCCACTATCTTATCTGTTACATCATTATAGTAACCGTCAACCGTCATAGAAAGGTAATCCAAAAACGCCAGTCCGGACTTGCTCCATGTAATCCCTACATTATATTCATTGGCTTTTTCCGGGCGTAGGTTCTTGTTACCTATCCTGTAATAATACAAATCATTGAAGGTAGGCAGACGGAAAGTACTTTTGTACATCAACCGGAAATAGAGCGTCTCTTCCGCCCAAGGTTGCAAACGGACAGAGAGCGAAGGGGCAAAACGATGGAAATTATCCGAAGCACTCCCCTGTTTCACCCGTTCCGAAGTACCCGTGTGCACCAACGACGCGGCAGCCATCAGCCAGCCTTGCTGATAACGTGCGTTAAGGGCACTAATCGAAGTATACCTTGTCGGGAAAGGACATTCCGGCAAACTGCTGTGAAGCTTATTTACCACGCCGTCTTGCGCCAACGAAATGCCCAACGCTTCAATGGGGCGATAGAGGGCTGTAGCCGAAAGGTAGTATTCATCCTGCCGGTGATGTTCCCGGTAATACCCGTCGGCATACTCCTTACCTTCATCTTCATACTTGTTCCAGCCATGGTTATACTTTGCCTGCGCCTGCAAACTCCATTTCGGAGAGAATTGCTTCTTATAACGTACCTGCACAAAGGAATTCTCGTCCCAAAGCGTTTCGTCGGAAATGGGATTATAGAGGGTAACCGCCCCCGGAAGTCCGCGGCGGGAATTGAAATAATAACCTTTCACATCCAACTCTCCGCCGTCTTTAAAGGTATGGTAAAGCGCCGCTTCTCCCTGCCAGGAATAGATGCCTGAATTATTGCGTTTTTCTTCCGTCACATACTTCCCGTTGACCAAAGTAAAAGGATAATTCCCGTCGGCACGCATATAATTGGCATTCACGGCAAAGCACGTACGACTACCCGCTTTTTGCCACCAGCGCAACGACGGAGTGACGTATCCAAACGAACCGCCGCTTATCCGGGTCTGAAAAGCCGCATTGCGCCCCTCGGCAAAATGCGGTTTTTCCGTCTCGATACTCAACACGCCCGCCGATGCGTACAAACGGGCTGATTGCAGCATATTCTCATCCTGCCCTATCGACAGAGAAAGCACGGAGACATTGTCCAGCGAGAAACGCCCGATGTCAATCTGCCCCGCCTGGCAATTGCTCACCACGACCCCGTCGTAACTGACAGCCGTGTGCGCCGCCCCCATGTTACGGATGGAGACCGTCTTCAACCCGCCGATGCCCCCGTAATCTTTCACATTGGCGCCCGCGAAACGGCGTACGGCATCCGCCATATCCTGTATGCCGAGACGGCTTATATCCCGTTGCGACAACGTCTGCACAGGTACGGCCGAGGAGACCTTGTTCGGCATCCGTCGTGCGGTGACTGTCACCCTTTCTATCCGGTGCACCTTTCCCGCAATCGTATCTCCTCCCGCCACTCCTTGCGCAAAAAGCAGATTCGCCCCCATACAGAAGAACCCGATACAGGCAAGCCGCACCTTTGTACTACATACCATAAGAAAAGAATAAAGATAATCTTTAAACTATGCACACACTGACCGCTTTCCTCGAGCGGGCAATTTCTTAACTTCGTTTTGCAGGTCTTCTGACTTATTCCTAAGATGTATCAGCCTTCCCATCCTTCAACAGACAGTGGCATCAGTGTCTCTTGATACATCCTTGACGGAACTTACAGCAGCGGGACTGTCCGGGACTTTCACCCGATTCCCTTTTCATCCGCTCCCTGAACAGGAATGCGGAACAAAACATCGGCAAAGATAGGAATATTTATCATACGCCCCTCCATCTTGGCGAAAATTCTTTCAGAAAAACACACGGTTCTTTCATTTACAGGAGGAGTTAGAGGAGTTATCACTCCGCTTTGCTTCGTTAGGAGTTAAAGGAGTTAAAGCCGATACTCTTGGGCCGTGAATGGCGTTACAGAAGCATTGGCGTTGCAGGAGTATTGGCTTTAACTCCTAAGCCGACTTGTCGGCTGATAACTCCCGATAACTCCCTTAAATGAATAACTCCTTTAAACAAACCGTTCCAGGCACATTCTTTGCGATTCTTATTGATTCCCATTCGGAAGCAGAGCTCTTTTGTTGCCTAACATTAAATCGTTCCACCACGGTGGAAATTTTGTTCCACCGTGGAGAAAGTTTTGTTCCACCGCGGTGGAACGAAAACTACACCATGGTGGAACGATTTAACGACAGGCACGATTCCCCTTCCCCATCGCCATGGGAAAGGCTGCCGGATGCGTCGATGGAGACAACCGTAAACGAGCGTTGCGGCACATGGCAATAAGTTTCGTGAAAATAGATTAAAAACCGACGGTCGTAACCGTCCTTTTATTAACTTTGTTTGCATAACCAAAAAACAAATCGACATGAAATATAAATTATTAGTCCTTGACGTAGACGGGACACTTCTCAACGATGCCAAAGAAATCAGCAAACGCACGCTCGCGGCACTGCTCAAAGCACAACAGATGGGCGTACGCATCGCACTGGCTTCCGGCAGGCCCACGTACGGTCTCCTGCCATTGGCCAAAGCACTCGAACTGGGCAACTATGGCGGATTCATCATGTCCTACAACGGCTGCCAGATAATCAACGCGCAGAACGGGGAAATCCTGTTCGAGCGACGCATCAACCCGGAACTGCTGCCCTACCTGGAAAAGAAGGCACGCAGAAACGGTTTCGCCCTGTTCACCTACCACGACGACACCCTGCTGACAGACACGCCCGACAACCGCCACATCCGCTCCGAAGCCGAGCTGAACAGGCTGGAGATAATCCCGGAAGAGGAGTTCTCCACAGCCATAGACTTCGCCCCCTGCAAGTGTATGCTGGTCAGCGACGACGAAGAGGCCCTGTCCGAACTGGAAGCGCACTGGAAAAAGCGGCTGGACGGAGTGCTGGATGTCTTCCGTTCGGAACCCTACTTCCTGGAGGTCGTGCCCTGCGGCATCGACAAGGCCAACACGCTGGGCGTGCTGTTGACTCACCTGGGCATCGCCCGCGAAGAGGTCATCGCCATCGGCGACGGCGTGTGCGACGTCAATATGCTCCAGATTGCCGGACTGGGCATAGCCATGGGCCACTCACAAGACTCCGTAAAAGTCTGTGCCGACTACGTGACGGCCTCCAACGAGGAAGACGGTGTGGCACAAGCCGTCGAGAAAATGATTCTTGCCGAAGTCCATGCCGCCGAAATCCCCCTCGACCTGCTGAACGCACAGGCACGCCATGCGCTGATGGGCAACCTGGGCATCCAGTACACCTACGCCTCGGAAGAACGCATCGAAGCGACCATGCCCGTAGACCACCGCACCCGCCAGCCCTTCGGCATCCTGCACGGCGGCGCCACCCTCGCGCTGGCGGAGACCGTGGCGGGACTCGGTTCCATGATTACCTGCCAGCCCGACGACATCGTGGTAGGTATGCAGGTCAGCGGAAACCACATCTCCTCCGCACACGAAGGCGACACCGTGCGGGCAGTGGCCACCATCGTACACAAAGGACGCTCGTCCCACGTATGGAACGTGGATGTGTTCACGTCCACGGGCAAGCTCGTCTCTTCCGTCAGGGTGGTGAACAGCGTGTTGAAGAAAAGATAAACGGGCAATAGATTCAAATTATAAAACAGTTTATCGTATATTTGGATATATGTCAATATGGAACAAACTCATAAGAAGTAAACATACAAAGAGTACGGACAACGCCGTCGGTGAAGACGCTGCACCCGTGTCGCGCAACGCCGAAAACTATGCCATAGTGGATGTGGAAGTCGGCCTGAACGACCATAAAATCCATGACATAGGAGCACTCCGTCCGGACGGCGCCATCTATCATAAAGCCTCCAAAAAGGAGCTGCTCGATTTTCTGCGCGGCACGGACTACGTCTGCGGGCACAACATCATCCATCACGATGCCAAGTACCTGTTTGCAGACGGGACATACCGATGGATGCTGGTCGACACACTGTACGTCTCGCCCCTGTTGTTTCCGGAGCGTCCTTACCATAAGCTGGTGAAAGACGACAAACTGATGAGCGAGCAGATGAACAATCCGGTGAACGACTGCGAGAAAGCCAAGGAACTGTTGCTGGACGAACTGGCACGCTGGCGTTCACTGTCCGATGAGAAGCGCCGCCTGTTTGCAGCGTTGCTAAAAGGAAAAGATGAGTTTGAAGGATTTCTTCGTATGGTAGACGCCGAATATATCCAGAATGAAATATCCGAATTGATAAAACAGCTGTACATAGGAAAAATCTGTCGGCACGCCGACCTCGACCGGCTCGTCAGGCAATATCCATGCGGATTGGCATACGCACTGGCGCTGATTGACACGACAGATTACCGCTCCGTCACCCCCGGATGGGTGCTTCACAACTATCCCGAAGTGGAATATATCATCAAACAGCTACGCCACACCCGCTGCAAGGAGGGATGCGATTACTGTCATACGCAACTGGATGTGCTTCACAACCTGAAAACCTTTTTCGGATATGAGCGTTTCCGGACATACGAAGGCGAACCGCTGCAAGAGCAGGCTGCACAGGCTGCGATAGAAGGCAAATCGTTGTTGGCTATATTTCCTACCGGTGGCGGCAAGTCGCTCACTTTCCAACTGCCCGCACTCATGGCAGGACGTGCCGTACATGGGCTGACGGTGGTCATATCGCCCTTGCAGTCGCTCATGAAAGACCAGATAGACACCCTTGCCGACAGAGGTATCACGGATGCCGTAACCATCAACGGAATGTTAGACCCCATCACAAGAGCGTTGTCCATACAAAGAGTGCGCGACGGAGAAGCCTCACTGTTGTATATATCTCCCGAAATGCTTCGCTCGAAAACCGTCGAAAACATATTGATGGCGCGCCACGTCGTGAGGTTCGTGATAGACGAAGCACACTGCTTTTCGTCATGGGGACAGGATTTCAGGGTCGATTACCTCTACATCGGGAAATTCATCCGGGAATACCAGCAAAAGAAAGGATGCAAACACCCGATACCCGTATCCTGTTTCACAGCTACGGCAAAACCGAAAGTAATACAGGATATATGCGATTACTTCAAGCAGACCGTAGACGCAGACCTGGAACTGTTCGCATCGAAAGCCTCACGAACCAATCTGCACTATTCGGTCATACATACCGACGGCGACAATGAAAAATATCTCAAGCTAAGAGCCCTTATCGCAGAGTCCGATTGCCCGACCATCGTTTACGTGTCGCGCACCAGACGGACAAAAGAACTGGCTGCCAGACTGACCCGCGACGGCTACAAAGCCCTTCCTTTCAACGGAAAGATGGAATCTGACGAAAAGACAGCCAACCAGGATGCTTTCATGAGCGACCAAGTGCACATCATTGTAGCCACGTCAGCTTTCGGTATGGGAGTCGACAAAAAAGATGTGGGCCTTGTGATACATTATGACATTTCCGATTCGTTGGAGAACTACGTTCAGGAAGCCGGCAGAGCCGGACGCGACCCCAACCTCAGCGCACGTTGCTATGTGCTTTATAGCGACAATGATTTGGACAAGCATTTCATACTGTTGAACCAGACCAAACTCAGCATCAGCGAGATACAACAAGTGTGGAAAGCTATAAAACACCTTACCAGGCAACGTATGAAAATCAGCTGTTCCGCATTGGAGATTGCCCGGCAAGCAGGTTGGGACGATTCGGTGTCCGACATCGAAACCCGCGTACGGACAGCATTGGCAACCTTGGAACAAAGCGGATACCTGATACGGGGAAACAATGTGCCACACGTATATGCCACAGGTATCACGGTGAAAAACATGGACGAGGCCAGACAGCGCATATCAGCATCACTGCTCTTCGGGAGTGACGAAATAGAAAAGGCAGTCCGAATCATCAAGTCGCTGATATCCCAAAAGCATATTGCCAAAGCCCAAGACTCAGAAGCAGAGTCACGTATCGATTATCTGGCAGACATATTGGGACTGAGTAAGCGAGAGGTCATCTCCGTTGTAGAACGGATGCGGCAAGAAGGCATCCTGGCAGACAGCAAAGACATATCCGCCTATCTGCTGGATGCAGGCGACTCCGAACGGAAGTCTCAAACGCTCCTCGAACGTTTTGCCAAGCTCGAACAATATATCCTCAACCATATACCCGATGAATCTTTACGGATATCATGCAAACAACTGAATGAAAACGCCGTGAACGACGGAATCAACTCATCCAAGGAGAAAGATATCCGGACACTGCTCTATTTCCTTACCATCAAAGGTTATACCCGCAAGAAAGGAGATGCGGCACATAATATGGAGATAACCCGTCAGGCAGATTTGGAGTCAACCATCAGGCGTTTTGAAAAACGATTGGAAATTAGCCGCTTCGCCATCGAATGGCTATATAAGATTGCCGAAGAGGCAGAACAAGAAGGCTCGTCAGGCAAGGCTATCCAGTTCTCCGTTGTAGAACTTCTGAACCGGATAAAAGCCGGTTCCCAATCTCTTTTCGGCAATTTGGAAGACATTCAGCTGGAAGACGTGGAAGAGGCACTTCTATACCTGTCGAAAATCGGTGCGCTCAAACTCGAAGGCGGCTTCCTGGTTCTTTACAACGCCATGAACATCCAAAGAGTAAAGGACAACAAGTCGAGATACAAACAAGACGACTATCGGATGCTCAACGAGTTCTACAGACAGAAAATCCAGCAGGTACACATCGTAGGCGAATACGCCAACCTGATGGTAAGAGATTACAATGCCGCCTTAAAATACGTTCAGGACTATTTCCAGATGGACTATCGGAAATTTGTCGCAAAATATTTCAAAGGGGATCGTATAAGCGAGATACAGCGTAACCTGACACCACAGAAATACAACCAACTGTTCGGACAACTGTCCCAACGCCAAATGGAGATTATTTCCGACAAGGATTCGCGCTGCATTGTGGTTGCCGCCGGTCCGGGTAGCGGAAAAACGCGCGTGCTGGTTCATAAACTCGCCTCGCTGCTGTTGCTCGAAGACGTAAAGCACGAGCAACTCCTAATGCTGACATTCTCAAGGGCGGCAGCCACGGAGTTCAAGCAACGGCTCATGGAATTGATTGGTAATGCCGCCCATTTTGTAGAAATAAAAACATTCCACTCCTACTGCTTCGACCTGTTGGGACGGATAGGAAATCTGGAAGACGCCAAAAATGTCGTCGAAAAAGCAGCCGGAATGATTAGTCAAGGAGAGGTAGAACCAAACAAAATCGGCAAGACAGTGCTGGTGATAGACGAGGCTCAGGACATGGGAGTCGACGAGTATACATTGATAAGGGCACTGATGGCGAACAACGAGGAAATGCGTGTGATAGCTGTGGGAGACGACGACCAAAACATCTATGAGTTCCGTGGCTCCGATTCCGGCTATATGTACCGGCTGACGCAAGAAAGCGGAAGCAGATTCGTCGAAATGACCGAAAACTACCGCTGCGCGCAGCATCCGGTAGACTTTGCCAACGGATTCCTGAAAACCATCGGCAAAAGAATAAAAAGTACCCCCATCATCTCCATGCGGAAAGAAACGGGCTGGGTGGAAGTGACACGCCATCAGTCCAGATATATGTATCAACCGCTTGTCGACAGCCTGCTCCTGCACAAGGAGAAAGGTACTTCGTGCGTACTCACTCAAACAAACGAAGAGGCAGTCATCCTGATGGCACTCTTACGGAAACATGGCATCAACAGCAAACTGATTCAGTCAATGGATGGACTGCGTTTCTGGAACATGGCAGAAATGAGGTATCTCCTGCGATATATAGACAAACGGGTAAATACTCCCTTGATTCCGGAAGAGTTGTGGGAAGAAGCCAAACGAGCGACAACTGTTGCCTACGAAAGAAGTTCGAGTATGGCGTATGTGAAGCGTTGCGTGGAACAATTCGAACAAACCAATCAGGCAAAATACTTCAGCGACTTCAAAGAATTCGTATTCGAATCATCCGTAGAAGATTTCTGCGACTTAAACGGAGCAGACGTTGTGGTATCCACCATCCATAAAGCCAAAGGCAGAGAGTTCGACGATGTATATATGCTCATTTCCGACAACTATTCGAAAGACGCCCATCAGATGCGCCGATACTACGTCGGAATGACCCGCGCCAGGAACCGGCTGTTCATACACACGAACGGCGACTGTTTCAATCACCTGAGCACCGACCGACATTTCACCGACCCGCAACTGTATGCCATGCCCGAGGAAATCATCCTACAACTCTCCCACAAAGATGTCTACTTAGACTTCTTCAAAGAGCGAAAACACGAAGTTCTGGCATTAAGGGGCGGAGATTCACTGACGTACAGCGGTTTCTTCTTATTCACCCCATCAACCTATACTCCTGTAGCGAAGTTGTCACAAAAGATGCAAACCACATTGTCGGAATGGGAAGAAAGGAACTATCGCGTGAAATCCGCTTCCGTACGGTTTGTCGTGGCATGGAAACCGAAAGATGCGCCGAAGGACGAACCAGAAACGGCTGTTCTGTTGGCAGACTTAGTGCTCTCTTGTCATTCGTAAATCGTTGCTACTATCCGGCGCGGTCCTCCATAGTTACGGAACTCGCAGAGATAGATGCCTTGCCATGTGCCAAGATTCAGGCGGCCACCCGTTATGGGTATCGTGACGCTTACGCCGAACAGGGAACTCTTGGCGTGGGCGGGCATATCGTCGGCTTCTTCGAATACATGGTCATAGTAAGGCTCGTTCTCACGTACCAGGCGGTTCATAATCTTCTCCATGTCCGAACGCACGTCCGGGTCGGCATTCTCGTTGATGCTGAGGGCACAGGATGTGTGCTTGACAAAGAGGTGCAACAACCCTGCTTCCGGCAAAGGCTTCGGGAGGTTTGCCAGTATCTCCTGCGTTACGAGATGGCAACCCCTGGACCTGGCTGAGAGTGAAAATTCTGTCTGCTGTATCATTATATTATCAAAATCTGAAAAAGCGGGGATTGAGCCGTCTCTTTTTCCAGGGTACATCAATCCTTATAAATGAAGTTCAATATCTTTATAAACAAAGTTCAACATCTTTCCCGAACGGTGCGAGCGACAATCCCGCCATCTTGAAATGCTGCCTGGCAAAAGGAATGCCGATGATGGTGACAGCCAGCAGCACGCCAAAGAATATATGCATCAGCCATGCCCACAAACCGCCAAAGATGAGCCAAAGGATGTTCAACGGAATGCGGATGCAGCCCGTGGGACTGTCCGTATTCCTCACCTCCGCCCCGAAAGGCCATAAACAAAGCAGCCCTATCTTGAATGTCTGCAACGCCACAGGAATACCGATAATGGTGATTGCCATTGCCAAACTTCCCGTAAAATAACCTATAGCCGCTTCGAGCCCGCCGAAGAGCCACCACAACAAATTACCTATTATACGCATATCTTACTCTTTCCTTTCCTAATGGTTACTATGTGAATGGTATGAAATCAAGCACAAAGGTACACTATTTCCCAAAGGAATTATCATACTCTTTCACCGAATCTTCAGTTTTATCCTTACCTTTGTATATGGAATCAGGATTTTGCATCCAAACAACAATAAGAAAATAATGCAAATTCATAACGTAAGAAATCCTTTATTAAAATAATGAAAGCATATACATACATAGGAAAAGGAAGATTTGAACTGACAGACAAGTCCAGACCTACTTTGCAGGAAGAGACTGACGCCATCGTCCGAGTGACTTTGGGCAGCATCTGCACCAGCGACCTGCACATCAAACATGGCAGCGTACCAAGAGCCGTGCCCAGCATTACTGTCGGACATGAGATGGTGGGCGTCATTGAAGAACTCGGCAGTGAGGTCAAAGGTTTCCACAAAGGCGACCGGGTGACGGTCAATGTAGAGACATTTTGCGGAGAATGCTACTTCTGCAAACACGGTTTCGTGAACAACTGCACCTCACCACATGGCGGTTGGGCGTTGGGATGCCGCATTGATGGCGGTCAGACGGAATACATACGCGTGCCGCTGGCAAATCAGGGACTCAATCACATACCCGACAGCGTAAGCGACGAGCAAGCGTTGTTTGTGGGCGATATTCTCGCCACAGGCTTTTGGGCTGCACGCATCAGCGAAATTTCCGAAGACGACACGGTGCTTATCATCGGTGCGGGTCCTACCGGCATCTGTACGTTACTCTGCGTGATGCTGCAACATCCCCGGCGCATCATCGTCTGCGAACAATCGGAAGAGAGACGCATCTTCATCAAAGAACATTATCCCGAAGTGCTGCTTGCAACTCCCGGGGAATGTCAATCCTTCATCATGCAGCATAGCGACCACGGAGGAACCGACCGTGTGATAGAGGTTGCCGGCGGTAAAGATACCTTCCAACTGGCTTGGCAATGTGCCCGGCCCAATGCCATTGTCACCGTTGTGGCGCTCTATGACGAGCCACAGGTTTTACCCTTACCGCAGATGTACGGCAAGAATCTCACTTTCAAGACGGGTGGCGTGGACGGTTGTGACTGTGAAAAAATTCTCCAGCTAATCAAAGAGGGCAAAATAGACACGACACCGCTCATTACGCATCGTTTCCCCCTCTCGCAAATTGAAGAGGCATACCGTATCTTCGAGAACAAGGAAGATGGCGTCATTAAGATTGCCATATATAATGAATGAGCAGTCGTTATGGAACTCACGTCACAGAACGGACAAATAACTTATAACCAATACGCATAACATCCACCATGAACAAAAGAGAGTATGCACAAGCCAACAAGGATTGGCTGGCAGCAAAAGCAAAGGAAGAAGGAGTAAGACCACTTCCCAAAGGAATCTATTATAAGGTTTTGGCAGAAGGCAAAAGCGATGGAAAGCATCCTACGCCTCGCAGTATCATCACCGCCCATTACACAGGCCGAACCATCAACGGCAAACAGTTTGACAGCAGCCGTAGCGGTACGCCGCTTGCCATCCGTCTCTGTGACCTTATCGAAGGATGGATTATCGCCATGCAGCAAATGTGTGTGGGCGACAAATGGGAGGTGTATATCCCTGCCGAGATGGGTTACGGAAAGTTCTCGCAACCGGGCATTCCCGGAGGCTCGACACTCATCTTTGAGATAGAGTTGCTGGGTATCGCTTAATAAAGAGTTCGGTGTAAATGCAGAAAAGTTCGGTGTAAACGAAAAAGGTTCAGTGAAAAAGTTCGGTGTAAATGCAAATAGATTCGGAGATACATCGAAGAAAATCGGTAAAACTGCACAAAAGATAATTATTGCTGTCCGATAAATCCAAAGTATCTGAAAGAGAAAAATGAAAGCAAAGCAGGGAGAAATCCCAAACTTGAATCGGCAATGTATTGTTTCAACGAAGAGGAATACCTTCGTTTCCTCTCCATATTCGGAAAATCTGATGCCTATGCAGGTATGTGCAGATTTCAAGCACAAAGATTTGAAGAGGATGTAAATTAAACTGTGTCAGCAAAGAAAAGAAATAAAAATATTAACTTTGCCAACACAGTTTTTTTTATGAAAGAAGAATTTGATTTTGAGAGTATCAAGAACAAGGCAATCGCCCAACTTAAAGCAGGCAAGCCTTTGTTAGGTAAAGATGGTGCATTTGCTCCTTTATTGGAAAGTATCCTGAATGCAGCCTTGGAAGGTGAGATGGACGCGCATCTTACAGAAACAGAACGTCAATTGGGTAATCGCCGTAATGGTAAGATGCAGAAACAAGTGCAGACTCCATTAGGTGAGGTCACGGTTTCTACCCCTCGTGACCGTAATTCAAGTTTTGAACCTCAGTTTATAAAGAAGCGTGAGACTATTCTTGCAGAAGGAGTTGCCGACCGTATAATAGGTCTTTACGCAATGGGAAACAGCACAAGGGAAATCAGCGACTGGATGGAGGAAAACCTTGGTAATCGTGTTTCTGCCGATACAATCAGTGCCATAACGGACCGTGTACTTCCGGAAATCAAGGCATGGAAATCCCGTATGTTGGATTCGGTTTATCCAATAGTCTGGATGGATGCCATTCATTATAAAGTGACAGATGAACGCGGTTGTGCCGTATCCCGTGCAATCTA
>ERZ808035.419-NODE-419-length-40084-cov-6.177519_pt1 | contig 40084 bp, 37 predicted proteins | sample MGYA00380189_ERZ808035 | MGnify/ENA primary metagenome ERZ808035 (study PRJEB31490, sample SAMN06133407) | mouse gut metagenome | isolation source: M5_1 | host: mice | place: China: Chengdu | collected 2015-05 ...
CTTGAAGAAGTATTATCTTTTTAAAAAATACAGAAGATGTGATCAGAGGGATGAAAAACGTTCATGCGTTTGTCGTGTGCGGGTAGTGAGGATGCGATCAGACAGGCACTGGTGGAGCGCTATCCAAGAGAAAGTTTTCAGCTGGCTACTAAAAATGCGGCGTGGATCAACTGTAAGACGAAAGAGGAGGCATACGCGCAGTTTGATACGTCGTTAGCGCAGACCGGTGCAAAGTATTTTGATTTCTATTTGCTGCATAATCTTGGTGAGGGCAGATCTCGTTATTTTGACGATTATGATATGTGGAACTGGATTCAGGAAAAAAAGAAGGCCGGATTGATCAGGCATATAGGATTTTCATTCCACTCCACACCGGAAGAACTGGAGGAGATCCTGAATGCGCATCCGGAGATGGAATTTGTGCAGTTACAGATCAATTATGCGGATTGGGATAATCCGGCGGTACAGTCAAGGCGCTGCTATGAGGTGGCAAGGAAGCACGGGAAACCTGTAGTGATTATGGAACCAGTAAAGGGCGGTATGCTGGCGACACCGCCGGAGTCTGTGGTGAAAATCCTGAAAGAAGCAGAGCCGGAACGTTCTGTGGCATCCTGGGCAGTTCGTTTTGCGGCAGGTCTGGAAGGCGTGATCACAGTATTGTCCGGCATGAGCAATGTGGAACAGATGAAAGATAACTTGTCCTATATGCGGTCATTTACCGGGTTGACTGAGGGGCAGAAAGAGACTTTGCGGCAGGCGCAGGAGGAGTTGAAGAATATTCCGCTGATTCCGTGTACATCCTGTAACTATTGTGCGAAAGTATGCCCTGTACAGATCGGAATATCCGGTTCCTTTACGGCGATGAATTATCTGACGCTTTACAGCGATCCGGCGCGGGCAAAGCATCAATATGGATGGCTTGTGGAAGGACATGGTCTGAAGCGGGCGGATGCATGTATTAAATGCGGAAAATGTGAAGAAGCCTGCCCGCAGCATATCGCGATCAGGGATACATTGGAGAAAGTAAGTGAGGCGTTGCTAAAGTAGGAATGGGGTAGAGACAGACTGATATGACAGGAAGAAATGGAAGTCCGCACAGAAATTTTAATCGTGAAGGCGGGAGGAAAGAATGAAACAGATATTTCTCGTGGAAGATGATAAAGAGATTGCCAGAAACCTGATCAGACTGCTCAGTGCAGAAGAATTTACGATAACACATGCGTCTACACAGAAGGATGCCGTTTTGATGCTTGACAATTCCAGATTTGACCTGGCATTGGTTGATCTGTCACTTCCTGACGGAAGCGGTTACGCGGTGTGTACAGAGATTAAGCAGATTCAGGATATACCGGTGATCTTTCTGACGGCATCGGGAGATGAAGCGAGCGTGGTCACAGGGCTGAATATGGGGGCCGATGATTATATTACCAAACCCTTCCGGCCCCGTGAACTGGTGGCACGGATTAAGGCTGCGCTGCGCAAGAGCGGCCAGGCTTCGTCTGTATTTAAGGCCGGCGGTCTTGTGGTGGATACGGGAAGCGGTATTGTAACCAAAGACGGAAGGGAAGTGTTTCTTTCTGCGTTGGAATACCGCCTGCTGTTGATTTTGCTGGGCAGTTCCGGAAGTATTATCACGCGGGACAGATGCCTCAGGGAATTATGGGACGCGGCCGGAGAGTTTGTGAACGACAATACGCTGACAGTATATATCAAGCGTCTGCGGGACAAGATTGAAGACGATCCGGCTAATCCCAAAATCATTTTGACTGTCCGCGGCATGGGATATCGTATTGGGTTCGGAGATTCAGACGGGAATGTGTCAGGAGGGAATCATGTTTCAGAATAGAGAGATCCGGCAGTCAGCCGTTTCATATATTTTAATAACTGCTGTATCTGTTTTTGCAGGCTTTTTGATCTGTCCTGGGGCGGGAATACTGGCATTATTTTCAGCCGTTTCTTATGGAACGGCATTTTTCTTGTGGACAAAAGCACGTTACAGGAGAATTGCACAGCTTTCGGAGCAGATTGATCTGGTACTCCATAATGCCGACCGCCTGTATATCGGCGGAGAAGAGGAGGGCGAACTGTCGATCCTGCAGAGTGAAATCACAAAAATGACGCTGAGAATCAGGGAACAGAACGATGCGCTCAGGAGGGAAAAAGAACATCTTGCGGATTCTCTTGCGGATATTGCCCATCAGTTAAGAACACCGCTTACGTCTATGAATCTGATTCTGTCATTGCTGGAAAGTGAGACGGCTGAAGACGGGATAAATGATGAACAATATAATAAACAGAGGAGAGAACTGCTTCAGGAGATGGAAGCGCTGCTTGTACGGATGGACTGGCTGGTTACCTCTCTCTTGAAACTGTCGCGTCTGGATGCAGGTGTTATTGTTTTTCAAAAGCAGAAGATGGCAGTATATGACCTGATCGATACGGCGCTCAGGCCGCTGTTGATTTCTATGGATCTGCATGATATTTCGGTGCAGGTCAATTTTGACTGTGCGAAGGAGACTGAACCGGCAGCTCGGATTGTGAAAGAAGGTATAGAAACGCAGATGCCGGTACAGCAGGCAGAGAATATGAAATGTGCGGGAATTGTGAAGAAGGATATGTTCGAAGAAATTCAGATCATGGGAGACCGGGAATGGCTTGCAGAAGCAGTACGCAATATTTTGAAAAACTGTATGGAGAGTATCGGGGATAAGGGGAATATCGAAATTAATTGTGAAGATACTTTACTGTATACGGAACTGTCTGTTCATGACAGTGGTAAGGGAATTGCAGAAGATGACCTGCCCTGTCTTTTTGACCGCTTTTATCAAGGGAAGAATTCAGGTACGGCAGGCTACGGCATCGGGCTGGCACTGAGCAAAATGATTATTACAAAACAGGGTGGAACGGTCACAGCAAGAAACCACCCTGAGGGCGGAGCAGTGTTCTATATCAGGTTTCCGAAATGATTTTTTTGGCAGGTAGCAGGCTTAAGTGACAAATCTCTCACTTTAAAGTCACATGGATGTAAGAGGAATACTTTAAACTTGGAGTTGTCCACGAAAGGAGAAAGGACGTTTTTGCTTATCTGACGCTGGACAATTACAGGAAACAAGGAGGCTTTGCATCATGGAGTTTTTAAAGGTTGAAAATCTGTGTAAAATTTATGGAAAAGGCGACAATCAGGTTAAGGCGCTTGACAATGTTTCGCTGACCATCGACAAAGGAGACTTTACCGCTATCATCGGGACTTCCGGTTCGGGGAAATCTACGCTTCTACATGCCATTGCGGGTGTAGATGTGCCTACAGGCGGCAAAATTTATCTGGATGGACAGGACATTTACGGGGGCAATAATGAACAACTGGCAATTTTCCGAAGGAGGCAGGTAGGGCTGATCTATCAGTTTCATAATCTGATTCCCACGCTGAATGTGGTGGAAAATATTACTTTGCCGATTCTCATGGACAGGAGAAAAGTAAATAAAGAACGCCTGAACGATCTGTTAGAACTTTTGGGGCTGCAGGAGCGCCGGCATCATCTGCCGAACCAGCTTTCCGGAGGACAGCAGCAGCGCGTGGCCATCGGGCGTGCCCTTATGAACGCGCCGGCGGTGATGCTTGCGGACGAGCCGACGGGTAGTCTGGACAGTCGTAACGGACATGAGATTATCAAATTGTTAAAAGAAAGCAATCAAAAATACGGGCAGACACTGATATTGGTCACCCATGACGAGAGCATAGCATTGCAGGCAGATCGTATTATCACCATTGCGGACGGCAGAGTGGTGCGGGATGGCAGAGTATCTCAAGCCGGCAAAACAGCAGGAAACGGCAGAATATCAATATCCCGATCCGATGAGGCCGGACATGACAGCACAGGCTTTGAAGAAAGGCAGGTGGCTCAGCGATGAATGTTTTTAATAAAGTTGCTTTGCAGGGACTTAAGAAAAACCGTGCCCGCACCGTGGTGACAGTGATCGGTGTTATGCTTTCAGCAGCCTTATTTACAGCGGTTACGACCTTTGGGTTTTCTCTGTTGAACTATATGATCAAAGGCGCTGTCGGGATGTACGGAAGCTGGCATGTAGGATTCTGGGACGTGGAGCAGGAGTTCGTGGAACAACGGATGCAGGATGAAGAGACGGAAAAAGGCATTGTGATCCGAAATATCGGATATGCTCCGCTTGAAAACGCACAAAATCCAGAGGTGCCATATTTTTGCATTACCGGCTGTGACAAGGGAGCGTTTCGTGATCTGTCGGTAACGCCTGTTTCCGGCAGGCTGCCTGAAAACAACAGTGAGGCGATTATTTCTGCGAAAGCTTCCACAGACGGCGGATATAAGATTAGCATCGGTGACAAAGTTACGCTGATGGTGGGGAGCCGCATGGACGGAGACAGGAAACTTGGATATGGAGATGAGTTCCGGCATCAGACAGAAACCTTTATGCCCGAAGAGAAGAAAACTTATACGATCGTGGGTATTTGCCGGACGCCCTCTTTTGAAAGTGCGTTTCCGGCAGGATATGCGCTGCTTACCAGAACCGATGATACAGCCGGACGGCCCAGCCTTTTTATCAGGATGAAAAACCCTCTCCGGGTACGGTCTTACGCGGATAAAGCCGCACAGGGGCATACTTATAAACTCAATAATTCGGTGCTGCGGTTTATGGGACTTTCAGAAAGTTCGGGTGATAAGATATTTTTTTCGCTGCTTTGTACTTTTGGAGTGGTGGTGATGCTGATCATTATGGTCGGTTCCGTTTTTCTGATTTACAATTCATTCAGCATTTCTTTGAGTGAACGTATGCAGCAGATCGGTATGCTGGCGTCGGTGGGGGCTACAACCAGACAGCTTTGCAAATCCGTTTTGTTTGAAGGACTTTGTATCGGAATAATCGGTATTCCTTTCGGAGTGCTCATGGGAATCGGCGGGTGTCAGGTTGTGATCAGTATTGTGGGAAAAGATTTCGGAAACATTCTCTATACAGATATTCCGATGACACTTAAGATTTCAGGCATTGCCATTGCTGCAGCTGTGGCGGTCAGTTTTTTGACGATAGAGATTTCAGCCTACATCCCGGCGAAAAAGGCAGTGCGCATACCGGTGATGGAGTGTATCCGCCAGACCAATGAAGTGAAGGTGGAGGCAAAGAGTATGAAGATTCCCGGGTTCATGGAACGCATTTATGGACTGGAAGGAATGCTTGCACTGAAAAATTTCAGGCGGAACAGAAAAAGGTACCGGAGTATTGTAATGTCCCTTGTTCTGAGTGTGGTTCTTTTTATCGTGACCAGCAGTGCAGTGGAAAGTATGCAGAGAAATGCGCAGGGAGCCATTGCATATACTACTTTCGATATCAGCTTTTCCGCGCAGGATATGGAAGATGAGGAAATGAATGCACTGTACGGAAAACTGAAGCTTGCGGAGGGGGTTGAGGACAGCTCTTTTCAGAAAGTGATGACCTGGTTCTGTTCCGTTCCAATAGATGTTTTATCGGATCAAATGAGGATGGAGGTCAATCTTCCCTCGAATCAGGATGAAATTGACCTGACACTGCGGGTTCATGTGTTTGATGACGCTACCTGCTTAAAGTATCTTAAAGAACTTGGTCTGCCGGAAGAAGAATATATGCGGGAAGACGGAAAAGTACTTGCCGTTGCGAAAGTGGATGAAACATTCGGAAGACTGGCCGAAGCGGGAGAGTTTGTGGATATGTTTACCTGCACTTCCATAGAGGCGGATATTTCGCCGAGAAAAACGGATGGATCAAAATCCGGGCAGGAAATAAAGGCCGCACTCACAATGGCTGATGTGGAGATTCTTGACATACCCATGAGCATTGAAGCGACAGAAGAGAATCTGCCTTATATTTTTGAACTGATCGTACCTTATTCCTGCAAAGAGCGGTTTGAACTTTCTGACAGTCGGGTGGACTTGAAGGGACTGACTTTCGGGGCGGAGCATCCGGCGGCAGACTTAAAGGATATGCAGGCTATTATTGCGGATGCGGACATACAGACAGCCTATTTTCTGACCAATGTATCGCAGATGATGGAAGAAAGCCGGAATTATATTTTTATTGTCAATGTATTTGCCTATACTTTTATTGCCATGATCTCTCTGATTGCGGTGGCTAACGTGTTTAATACGATCTCAACAAATATTAAACTGCGCAGGCGGGAATTGGCCATGCTTCGCTCTGTTGGGATGTCAGACCGGGATTTTAATAAAATGATGCGTTTTGAGTGTGTACTTTACGGCACCCGGTCGCTGTTTGTGGGCATTCCGCTGGCACTGGTCTGTTCATGGCTGTTAAGCAGATTGATGTATACGGCGGAAGACGCTGCTTATTATACGATACCATGGGACAGTGTGGGGATCAGCGTTGTCAGTGTGCTTCTGATCATTTTTACTACGATGATGTATGCGGTCAGCAAGGTAAAAAAAGAAAATATTATCGATGCGCTTCGGGATGAAATGACGTAAGGGATGTGCTGACTTTTACCCGGGCGTGTGATTTTGAAGGCAGTTCAATTATGCAGAAGACAGTTTCGGAAAGCCATGCAATGTGCTATACTGGAAAAAACATACCGGATCAGGTGAAGGAGGAATTCGAAATGACCTATGAAGAATTGGTAAAACAGGTACAGGAGGCGTATCAGGATGCGGACGCGTCCAAAGTAAAAGAGCATCTGGCAATTCAGTTTAACGTGGAAGGTGAGGCAGCCGGCGCTTTTTATCTGGAAGTGGCAGAAGGCAAAGTCACTGTACAGCCCTATGAATATTATGACCGCGATGCGCTGGTAACCACAAAAGCGGCGGTTCTTGAAGAGATCGCGGCAGGGAAACTGGATGTGGTCAAGGCGTTCCTGACGGGAAAGATCAAGGTGGAGGGTAACGTGGGAAAAGCGGCTCTGCTGAAGGAGATTCCGGTGAAAAGTCCTGTAAAGGCGGAAAAGAAGAAGGCAAAGAGATAGGAAACCACAGAGACATTATAACGTATGTGGCAGATTGTAAAGAAGCTATGGCGTAAAAATAAGGGACAGAAGAGCGGCGGCTCGACTGTCCCTTATTTTTACGGTATAGGAAGTTTTTCTAGATTAATGAGGCTGCAAAGCAGACCTTGTAAACAAGTTTAGCCTTGCTATTGCGAAGCAGATTTGCTTTGTTTAATAGGTTAAATAATAATTAAACACACTACTATTTATTGAATATCAAATGTTGCAGTTTTCTTTGCAACTGTTGTATTGAAGGTATACCTAATCCAGATATATTTATACATACTGATATCCGTTCCGGTCACTTCTGTCCACATAGAAGGAACGCTAATGCCATATTGTGTGTTTCCGCCCATGAATTCTGGCTCATCAGTTCCTGAATAACCATAAATTGTTTCATTTTTATTAACATTCAACGAATTCAGATATGTTGCAGATTCATTTTTGAGTTGTACATTTATCGATCCATAGGGACTATAGCCGGACGCGCCAACAACATATCGTATATGCATAAGTTTTAATCCAACACTGCTAAAATTTAATACTGTATCAGCACCGCCTTTCGTGACAACTAATTTGCCTTCGCCATTGACTTTGAGATCGGATACTAAACTATTATTTAATTGATTTAGCGCCTTAGCACTTGCAGCAATTCTGGATGACGTGTTGTTTAAGCTGTCTGTGATTCCGTCAATAGCACCAACTTTTGCTTCGGCTGTTTTACCATCATTAAATTCTACGTCAACAGCCTTGGTCCAGAAAGAGATTCTCTGCCATAATTTTGTTGCTTCGTCAGAAAGTCTTCTGAATTTTCTACCTGTTAGAATTTGTTCATTAATTGACATTTTAGAATTTTCCTTTCATTTTCCAGAAACACTCCCAAAGAGTGTATTGATATTTCGTATTTGTTATGTGATTGCTTTTTAATTCAGATCGTAATCAGGCGGTTCAAATTTTTCGATAAACGATTTCTCCTCCTCAAAAAACAGTTTTCAATACATGGAATTATTCTTCAAAGATAGCGTCATAATCATAATGACATAAAAATTCTGTGATATCATTGATGTATTCCATATAATTTTCCTCTGAAAGTTCATAATCCCCATTTTTCATCCATTCCATGATCTGTGAACATGCATTCGATGTATAGTGCTCATAGTCACCATAATTGTCAAGATCACAGATCCATTCATGATTTGAAGTAAAAGAAAACAGATGCACATTGTTGTATGGCAGCAGCTTTTCGATAGCAGATTTTTCTAATTGAATCCGTCTTTCCAGTCTACCGCCGCCAAGTTGATCATAATTGTCCCACCAGAGTATACTGTACGGTGGAAAGAAAAGATAAAAAGTAATATCCGGATTTGCTTTAATGATATCTATCACGTTTTTCTGCAAATTATTATCCAGATCAATAAACATCTGTTCCGTTTCCTGATCATCAATGGGACTATCTGCCGGCAGTGGTCTTTTATATTTCGAAAGGACAGTTTCTCTACTGCCTTCTTTTCCATATTGATCGGTATAGGTGTCAAAACTTTTAGCAGGTTCTTTTTTCAACGTGCGTATGATTTCGGGAACTGCTTTGTCGCACAAAGCATCTCCATTAAGTATATAGCTGGTATCATTCCATAAGTTATCATCATATAAATATTCCGGATATTCATCATGGCCCATCCAGTTTTCATCTGCAATAAAAAACTTACTGTCCAATCCCCGGATGACTACTTTTAAGTCCGGATGTGTATCAATGGCAGTTTGCAGCCGATTATTAACACCTTTAAATCCTTCTCCTTGAAATGTCACCCGAACTGAATGTTTATCAAACAGTTTATCTGCCAAAGCCGTAGAAAAACCATTTGTAGTAGATGATCCTATTATGATCATATCATAATCAAAATTTTTCAAGATACCGTCATTCATGTATAGATCGTCTCCCGGTTCCATAGTATATGACATATCTTTTATCGGTGCGTGAAAATGGAAATATGGGTCAACTGTTATCATAATCACTACGATCAGACAAAGCAAAATCAAATAGAAACCTATTACATTAATTACCCAGCGCCTGCTTTTCATAAGTATTCCCGCTCCTTTTTATTGCTAACACTAAAAATTGGTATATATATATGTTGTGACATCAGAAAATAACAAAATTGATAGTATCACGATAACAACTGTCAAAATGACGCTACGGAAATTATAGCGTAGTTCTACCGCTTTCTCTTCTGAATTCTTACATTTCAGTATTATGACCATGGCCAATACCAAATAAAAACAGGCTAAGCCCCAATACGGAAGTGCTGGCAGCCATCCCCACAGATAACTGTCAAAAGTTGCACACAGTTCTCTGTTCAAACCACCCCAATTATTGGAGAATAGAACCACGCACATGTCTTTGAACGTTTTAAAAGATTCTGCGCGGAAAAGGATCCATGTGGCATTGATAAAAAGCATTGTGATTCCCCACATGATAACACCGGGAACCTTGTCGAAGACGTGTTTAAATCTTTTTGTAATGACTAAAAAAGCACCGTGAAGGAAGCCCCAAAGTATAAAGGTCCAACTTGCTCCATGCCAGAATCCACTGCATATAAACACAAACATAGTATTCATATATGTCCTTAACGTTCCTTTCCGGTTACCGCCTAAAGGAATATAAACATATTTTGTGAAGAAGCGCGTTAACGTCATATGCCATCTATCCCAAAATTCAATGATTGTCTTTGATTTATAAGGCGAATTAAAGTTTGCCGGAAGATTGAGATTCAGCATTCTGCTGATGCCGACAGCCATGTCGCAGTAGCCGCTAAAATCAAAATAAATTTGCAAGGTGTAGGCAAGGCTGACAAATATAGCGCTGGTGGTATTCAATTTCGCTATATTGTTATAACCATAATCAACACTCTGTACGAAAACATCTGCAAGCAACACTTTTTTTCCAAGCCCGAGCGCAAACATATATATGCCCTCAGCAAGCCGATCCCAGTCAACCTTCCTGCGTTTTTCATCACGGAGCAGCGGGATGAAATCGTCATATGTAAGAATCGGTCCGGACAAAACATGTGGAAAAAAAGCTATAAAAAGCGCATATTCCATAAAACTGCATCTGTCTGTCTTGTTATGATATGTATCTACGATAAAGGCAATCTGCTGGAAAGTCATAAAACTGATTCCAAGCGGCAACAAAATACTTTTGATCGAAAAACTAGTTTTGAATATCATATTGGTACTATCTATGAAAAAGTTGTAATATTTAAAATAGAGTAGAACACCAAGATTAAATGAAAGGGCAATAACCAGTAAAATTCTGCGAAACTTATATTTTTTCATCAAGATATAAATCCCATAATTGACGCAGATACTTAACAAAATAAACGGAAGAAAACGAATATTCGTATAGGAATAAAACCATAAAGACATAGTAAGCAAAAAGAAGTGTGCCAGATAATATTTTCCAGATTTATTGATGATATGATAAAGCAATACTGTAACAGGCAAAAATGCAAGGAGAAAAAAATAGGAATTAAATAACATATTAGAGTTATCCTTTTAACATTTGTTCATACATATTCTGGTTAATGCTACGAAAGTCATTATACCAGATTAGACAACCGAGTGCAATTGAAAGATTTCATTCAATATGTTCTGTAATATCATGAAAACCTTTTGATTTGGATATATATGGAGTTACAGTAGTAGTAAGGAAATATATATTGGAGAATGGGGAGATTACAACATAAAAACAGGGACAGAAGAGTAAATAAAAAACTCGACTGTTCCCTGTTTTTAAACCAGAGTGGAATAACGCCTTCTTTCTATTTTACACCAATCAGACTGATTGCATATACACCTTTTACCTTTGCCCCCAATTTGGTGCCTGCTTTCTGTGGAGGTATAATATAATTGCGTACTTGTATATTACATGTATTAGCAGCATATTGTCCGCTCCCTCCGGCTGCAGTATCACTGCTTGTCCCTGTAGCATTGGCAGACTGAATTAGAAAAGCACCTTCGCCGGTTTCTATAGCCTGCACGCCACTTGCTGCCACATAAAATCCACCGGCGCTTGTTATACTTAATATGTAGAATTTATAATCTTCCTTAATATCATCTTCACTTAATTTTATATAGAATGATCTCCAGTTATTTTTCTCAACTTTACATTCAGATGGTTTAACTTTTACAACAGTCTTATCGGATATTTCGACATCACCCAATTTTTTTAATACTGTATCAGCACCATCCTTATATTCAATATATGGACTTCCATCTTCTCCGATCTTGATAGAAATAATACGTCCGTTGTCTGTAAATTCCATGAAACGTGTATGTGCTCTGTGGGATAAACTGGATGATGCAGCCATACTGTCATTATTAACGGAAAAATCGGAGGTTATTCCGTTGATGTTCCCCAATTTCTGCTCAGCTGTTTTGCCGTCATTGAATTCCACATCGCCGGCTTTTGTCCACCATGAAATTCGCTGCCATAATTTTGAATCTTTGTCAATTAATCTTCTGAATTTTCTTCCGGTAACTATTGTTTCATTAATAGCCATAATGATCCTCCTGATATGATTACATTTTTATACCCAAAACATTCCTTCTTCTAATAACGGTTCCTTATCATCTTGCAGTTCGTAATAGATAAAAGGCTGTTTCTTTGGCGGCTTTTCCGGTAAATACTTCTGCAAATTGTAGATTCGGTTTTCTATCGCAGTGAAAAAATCAGCAAAATATCCATAAACGTTATCCTGCTGATTTATGTATGCGCTTGCTTCCGTATACTTACCTTGGGCAATTAAATTATTATATGTGTCTATGATATCTGTTTTTTCTAAATTATTATCCTGAAAAAACAGCATTGTGTCTACACCGTCCGGGTAATGTGATGTAGTATTACATAACATTGTCGATCACACTCCTAACCATACATCATCTTCAAGGCAGTAGTCAGGCTCTTCATCTTCAAAATAGACAGCCTGCTGCGCTTGCTTTGCATATTTTTGTGTGTTGTAGATTTCTTCCTCCCATGTTCTGAAGGTAACGGCATCTACGATATACTGTGATAAAACATTCTTTTTCTGATCAATGTATTGTGCTGCTTCCAGATAAGACCCTTGCGAACGGAGGCTATTAATGTGATTTATCATAGTTGATGCCTCATCGTCTACATTTTTGAAATTATGCCGTGTAATTAATTGACTGGGAAATGCACTGAATTCATTTTCATATTGTGACACTTTGGCTGCCATCTCCTTTCTCATCAATTTACGCTATACTCTTTTTATACAGCTAATTACCGATCCAGAACATTCCTGTTGATAAATTGGCTGGCTGTGCATCCGAATAGGTAATGGTGCCGGTTGGTACAGCCCATGTACCATCGTCGCGTAAAAACTTTGTAGTAGTACCTGTTCTCTTAGGACATAAACCGTTTGCAGTGGTAGATACAATTCCATAGCTTGCAGATTCAGTCCGCCACCCCGGATTCCCGTTCGCATCCGTTTTCCAGACCTTATTAGCCTGCCCGCTGCCTTTTGCCACATACCCCTCGCTGGCAGCGGTGTTTGCTTTCCATGTATTGGTGTCCGTAGTTTTATAGCCGCTGTCGTTTGTGAGCTGGCTTGTTTTGGTGGGGATTTTACCTGCCAGATCGGTCAACAGGTCTTTTAACACTTTTCCCTGTTTAGCAGATAAAGGTTTGCCGGTATCAGTAGAAGTGAGGTTATCAATGATATCCGATATGTTTATCTTGCTGGTAGTGACCTCATCAATCAGGGATTTGTTGTTTTTGATATAAGCGACAATCTCACTCAGCTGATCAAGGGTGGTATCGTCGCTGTCGGCTAACGTGTTAAGCTTTGTGGCAAGTCCTGTAATAAGCCCGCGGATGTCCGCATGGGAAGAGTCAGAAATGTTGTGGTTTGCTGTTTCTGTCTGTATCTGATCGGTAAGGTCAGACCGTAAAGTGTCTTCTGCGGATACCGCCCGTTCGATTTCATCTGCGATGCTTTGAGCATTTATGTTTTCGGTTTCCGTTGCCCTTGCAATTTCGTGAATCAGATTTTCTGCAATTTCGGTTTCTTTTGTAATAGCACGTAAAATTTCAGCATTCAGAGCTTCTTTTGTCGCAAGCAGTTCGTCCTGGCTCTGATTTTTCAGATTTAATTTGTGCAGTTCGGAATCAATTACGTCATTGTTCTTGTTTACGACAGCTACGTTATATTTCTCTGTCGACAAAGGCTTCTCCAAGCCTATATTGGTCGTATAGTCAGCCATTCCTTCTCCTTTCATGGATTTTGTAGTATAGAAAATTTTCCGGTCATCAAACACACGGACTGGTTCAAACGTATGAATGCCGAAGCCTCTGATATGGCAGGATGAATATTTTCAGCAGCAAAGGGTCTTATCGGTATTTATTATGTGTCTTTACCGACAATGCCGGCAAGTTCCTCATGCGTATATTTACCCAATACGCCATGACTGTGCTCAGACAATGTTCTGTGGGTGCCTGTTTCTTTCAGGAGCGTATCGTACAAAGGATAGAATCTGTACATTGTAATGGTAGATGTAAAGCCTGCAAAATCGTGGGATATGGAACTGATAATGTATTGCTGTTCTCTGCCGGAATCACTTCGTTTGTAAGACACCTTTTTATTCACGTCGAGAAAGGGCAGGAAAGCGGTGGTGATCGTGATGTTGTCGGTCAGACGACAGTTCTTATAATTTTCCCAGTATGCTTTATCTGCGGCGAGATCGTCTGAGGTGATTTCATCATATTCGCTGCCTGCTTTTACGTCCAGAATCTCACCAAGTTTTTCGACGGTGAAAGGGGAATTCGGAATAACTGTCATTTCAACGCGTTCACATCCATAGCGCTTCTGGAAGTATTCTCTGGAATACAGTTCATATTCGGTATCATCATCGATGGTCACAAACTGACCGCTTTTCTTTCCATTTGTCAGGACATTCATCGCATGAACCTTCCGTTCGCCGAGCAGATACGCTTTGGTCACATCTTTTTCATCCACTCGCTTCTTCATTATTTTAAAAACATATGCCGTATCCGGCTTTAACACATCTGCCTTAACCGGCTGGTCATTTGCTTCGTTATAAATGCAGACTGCGCCGAAATTATTAATATTGATCTGTGCATTTTCCTGATTAGCCTCCGGAATCTTTAACCCGATCAGGTCTCTGTTGCGGTATTCATCCTCATACCCCTCAATAGAAGCGGAGTAGATATTGTTCTGATAAGAGCATTCATCGCTATAGTAATCGGGATCAATAACCTGTCCCCACACTTCGCAGATATTTCTGATGGTGGTCATGTCCACAGAGGTGCTTTCGGATAGCAGCACTCTCTGCAGGAATCCGTTATCTAAAAAGATGTCATCTTCATAACATGCCGGCTTCATCTGGCATATAAAGGTATTGTTTTCCATATCAAAAAACATTTCGTAATTTGGATATAAATCGCGAAAGGTCGTAAGAATGGAAAGCACGCTGCAGCCGGCCTGGAACTCCTGGTCATAAGGAATATAGTTCCAGCGTTCATTCTGTTCCCGGTATTGCCGCCAATGATCATTGTATTCGGGAAAAGCATTCGGTTCACCCATATCATCAATTCTGTGGTTTGTGATCTGTGCCAGTGATTCCAATACTTCAATGACAGCCTCCCGTATGATGTGCCCTTCGATCATTTCTCCGGTTACGTCATCTTCCTGATATGCGGGAAAACGGATCATGAGTGCGCCCAGTTGTCCGTTCTTGGTGCCGTCCAGTTTTTTCATGAAATCCGCACAGTTGATGGACAGGCTGTTGGTAGCGGCATCATATGTACCGGAGGTATCGGTATAAACATAGCAGCCGAGCGGATAATATTTATACTGCTTTGTTCCGGGATGATATAATCCGATGGATATACGGATATCCTGATTCAGCCAGAGAAGACTGTCTTCGGTGAGTTTTATTTTTTTCTTTAAAGTCGGCTGCACGACAAAACCGGCAGTACGCCGGATATCGGATTCCCCGTTGATGGACATACTGCCGCTTTGCATGTTGCAGTTGAGTGTACCTGTTACTTTCCGGTTTGCGTCCAGTACTTCAATGTTTAATTTCAGTTTAGGATCTGCCGAATGTTGGAGAACGATCAGCAGATCTTCCTGTGTCATGATATCGGCCATCAGTTCGTCCACCATTCCGGTTCAACATTTGAAAATCCGAGATAATACAGGTCTTCTTCTGAGTTGACATCTCCAACTTCAACCCAGGACCATGATATTTCTCTGTCATTATATTGCTGATTTGCCGTATCCGAGGGATTCGGCGTTACCTGTACAAGCCATAAGCGGCCGTCGGGCAGCTTGAGAATCTTGGGGATACTGTCGCAGATATAGTCCATGAACGCCCGCTGGTATTTGATACGTCCATAGTCCTGCACGCTGTCATAAGCAAATTCGCAGGTATCTTCATCCAATGGTACAAACGAGCCTCTGCAGGACCCGGTATCATAATCAGCGATTGTATTTCTCACAAAAATCGGGTATTTCCTGTTTAGTAATTCCACAGTAGAAGAGGGGATATTGCGGGTCGTATCACAGAATCCATCCGTGATGTCCGTGCCCCAGACAGTATTGCCTTCAATCAGGAAAAGTTTGTCAAACTGAGAAGTCACCTGTGTGATTGCATAAGTACCTTCACAGCCGTTCATGACATTTACGACAGCATACGCAACGGGCTGTCCGGACGCAACAAAATAATCGGGATAATTGATGTGGAAATCGTCGATGGAATTTACTTCTTTCACGAAGATTGTTTTCCATTTATAATTACCTTCTGTCCTGCTTTTGAGAAGAATATGGGATGTTGTTTCCAGATTCCAGTCTATGTTGCCGGCATCGGTCGTGTTGTTGAATTTTGCCCATAAGACTGTATCGAAATCCCATGCCGCGGGACACTCGTTTGTCAGTTCAAAATCGGCGGATTTAGAGATATATAAATCATCATATATGCCGTTTTGCAGTGCTACGTAATTGATATTTTCTATGCCGGTGGGCGTAAGAGCACAGGCCAGTGCGCCTCCGGTAAAGTTACTTCCGCATATAAACATACGCCCTTAATCACCTCCGAACCATAAATCGTTTTGTATTGCCTCTGCAGGTTCCGTGGCACCCAAATATTCTGTAAAAGAATCGCGGCCGACTTTATGTGTTTCCTCATCCGTATTGATCCAGTCATCGTATTTCTGCATCAAATGCTGCGAGGGACGCTCGTGGCCGTACCACAGATCTCCCCGGTCAGTCGTGAACCCGAGCTCTACAAAGACTTTAAGCTGGTAGACATTCCCCTTCCGTCGGATTGCAATGGTGACCATGTCTTCATCGCCGAATACCTGTGGTTCTGAATACAGTAAATAGTGGCCGATCCCGTTTGGAACCATCAGGCGGAACCGGAGACTGCCGTCATTATAGATCCTCGAACTCAGTGTGAGACCCAGGGTATCGTTATTCATCTTAAAAAGGTCGGCTGTCTGCCACAGATTTATGCCGCGGATGATGACGGTAAAGTCATCCTTGATCAGAAATCCGCTATCGTAGTACAGGGTTTTGTCACGCAGGTCTATCATGCCGTCTATGTAGTCAAAACTGTCGGTTCCGTTGTACTGTATGATGATTAAGTTGGTGGCAACCTGTATGCAGCCCTGTGACGGGAGAGGGGTGGCATAAATACGTGCATAGGTATTAGGATTCTCGTATTTGACGTGGATTTTCGTATATCCGGTATCCAGTTCCATGCCATTGACTGTGACACCCGTGCATCTCACGTAGTAGGTCGTATTGTTGTCAAGACCTTTATAGGTGTAGCTGATGTCATGGTCATCCGTCATCTCGGGGCTCTGCAGCAGCAGCTTCCGGGAAGCGTCGTACAGGTAGAACATGTATTTACCGAGTTCTTCCCAATCTTCGGAATAATAGTGCACAGCAGCCGGATAAGAAGAACTGGTGAGCAGGAAATCCTCTGTGATGTCTTCGAAATAAAAATCCGGCGTTGCAAAGGTGTAGAAGAGTACTTTGGCAGATAACGCGGAGGGTATATTTTCCACGTCATATACTTGAGCCTCAATTGTATATTTTCTGTTATTGGACAGTGTATGGGCCGGGATCAGGTGTTTCAGGGAAAAAGAAGATACCGTATCATCAAATACAACGTTGTTCGTATTGTTATCGTATATTACGATTCTGTTTGCGTGGGCACGGCTGCCCAGCCATGTGAGCGTAATTTCATAGTCTTTTGCCGCGTCAAAAGGGGTTATTTTCTGTATGATCGGACGTGCCGTTTTAGCCACCTTCTTTCTGTTTTTTTACTTTTTTTCATGGTACAAAACCTCATACCACGCCGCATATATGCAATGCTTTCAAATTTCCCATAGGTTCTTTCACCCAGACGCTCTGGCCGGCTTTCAAAGAAACATTTGGTATGCAGCATTTAACGGTCCGTTCATTTCCCGTGTCATCCAGAACAACATATCCTTTGGATGTAATTGCCCGAATGACCGATCTGTAAGTGCGGTCTGTTTTATGGTTTGCAATTCGCCTGTCCACCATGGTCTGGATGGATCTGATAATTTCGTCTTTATAATTCATAGCAGTCGTTTTACTCCTGTGCGTGAATGTATCATATCACACAACAGGGCGGCCTTCGGCAGCCCTGTTACATGTATCATTTCCAAGCGTCATCGGACGCTGCTTTGCTGGTCGGCATAATTGTGCAGTCCGTGAAACATATGATTCAGTTCGGCACCGACCTGTCTGGCCACTTCCTGGCTCGTAACGCCGGGACAAGTGATATGCACGCCGCCGTGAATAGCAGGCTGCATATTGCTGTTGTTGTAAATCAGATTTGTGGTGGTTATGTCTCTTATCATCTGCTCTGTCTGTCTACGGTGCTCGTACATGGCACTTACTGCAAGATGACGATCCATTTCCTGCAATAGCGGTGCAAAGGATTGCTGTAATGCCCATGGGCTGTCACCGATGCGGACCGGATCTAATGTCAGGCCGTCCGGCGTGATAATCGGGTTGTGTGCCTGTCCGGTGGAACTCTGTTTGTTATAGACAGGAGTATATTTGCCGCTTCCGGTATTCATTTCGGTACTTTGTGTTATGCCGCCGGGGAGAGGACCGTCGCTTTCGACGTGTATCTTGATCGTACATTCTACTTCTTGCCCGTCAATTTTTTCTAAACCGTCCGAGATGCTTTGGACATGCGCGTCGGCATCACTGATCGGCTGCTGAAACTGTTCAAATCTGCCGATGACGCCTTCGCCGCCCGGTTCGCCCAGTACCTTTTCCGTGGTATCTCCAAGAGATACAATAGAATCAATCAGAGTTCCGTCTGTCTCATCACCGGAATCTTCAACGCGTTCTTCCGTGCCTTCCGAATCTTCGCTGCCGATTGCGGCCGTTACATTTGTTACGGCGGTTTTCATAGAGCCGAATTCACCGATAACGGTTCCATCGCCTTCGGCATCGGGTGCGCCGATTACTTCGTTTGCCGTTTCACCCATCTGAGTGATGGCGTCTGTGAGAGAATTGCTGCCTTTTCCACCAGTGCTTTTGCCGTCGGTTTTGTCACCGGGGAGAGCAGCGGATTGGCCAATGCCATCGATGCCGGGAGATTCCACACTGCCGCCGCCGATTGCGGCCGCAACGCCGAGAATAGCTGCCTGCAGGTTCGTAAGCTGTATGATGATACCTTTTTCCAGTGAAATATCATTGAGTCCCTGAAGAGCAGATGCGATGCTGCCAAGAGCGCCTGTGCCCGGATCCTGACTGCCGATAAGACACTCCTGCAGTTCCAGTATTTTTTCTTTCAGCAGGATAAAGTATGCGATTTCAGTCGTTACGGCAATGCCTGTGACAGCCTGTCCATTCAGTATCGCCTGTGTTTTCTGGTTAATTGCTTCTGTGACGTTTGCTATTGTCTGCAGCAGTGTATCAAAAGCTTTCTGCTCATCCCCTAAGAGGGTGTTGGCTGTATTGAGATAGTTTCCAAGTTCCCCCATGTTGGCCACAACATTTCCAATATTTGTCGCTGTGTCTGAAATTTGTGTGTTAGCGTCAGCGGCGGAACCGGCGATACCGTCCATGCCTTCTGTCACAACGCTTAGGGAAGCACTTCTGGCGGAAAGTTCATCAATTTCTGAAGCGGCATCTCTTGTTTTAGCAAGAAAAGAGCCGAGGTTTTCCTCAGAATTACCGGTGGCAAAGGAGAGTCCTTCTGCAAAACCGGAATTGTTGTTCAGATCACTGAGAAGGGAGGCATATCTGGACTTGAAATCTTCAAAGGCCTGTTCGTTACCGTTTAAAATATCCTGAACGGTATACCCCATGTCTCCGAATACCTGCTTCATGGCAGAATATGCCTGTGCAATTTCTTCGACTTCGGCCAACTCTTCCCATTTGGATTTCTGCTTCTCCGTATTGGATATCAGAGCATCATAATATTTCTCCGTCTCGGTAATCATTTTGGAATAGTATTCTTCGATCCGTTCAGACTGTCCGTCGAGCGCGTTGATCTGGTCTTGTATTGCTTCTTTTTGTTCTTCGAGAAGATCAATTTCCTGTTCTATGAGCCGGATTTCATTTTCCTTCTGTGAGACTTCGATTTCAAATGCGGCGTCATCTACTTTTTCCTGGGCATCTCTGACAGCAGAATCATCTGCAACATAGTGTAAACCCTTCTCTCTGCTGTACTGCAGAATGGTGCGCTGGTTTTTCATTGCTTCCAGTTCATACTGCGCTTTCTGTAAATCTATCTGGCGCTGTCTTTCGGCGCGGGCCTCTTTCATCGCATCAATTTCTTTTTGAATGCCGTCTATGAGTTCCTGTTTGGCATCGATCCGCTCGTCGATCAAATCCTGTTCTGATTCCAGCTGTTCTTTCTGGGCTTCAATCGCTTCCAGTCTGGCTTCCTTCTCCGCTTCCAGCGAGGAAACGGCGGTCTCTTTGGCTTCCGTGTATCCGTCGATCTGACGGCTCATCAGTTTGGAAACACCGCTGAGTGCGGAGTCGTAGAGGGATTTCATGCCGTCAAGGTATTGTCTTTCGTATTTGGCATACTGTTCGGCGTATTGTGCTTTGTCTTTGAAGTAATGCTCATAGAGTGCGCGGAGTCTGGTCAGATATTCTTTTTCATCTATGACACCGCGATCGCGTAAGTTATCAAGCGACTGCAGCTCTTCCTCGAATGCGTCCGTGTAGGAAGCGCCGGCTGCGGCGCCTGCACTGGCTGCGGAAGAGGCTGGATTGAAATCAAAATCTAATTTGAAATCATTCATGGAAGATAAGATACTCTGTCTGGCTTGTTCCATGATTGCCTGCGCTGCGTTTGTGTCTTTGATATTTCCATTCTTTACGTTCTCTAAGGCTGTGAGCATTGCAGCATCAAGTCCTGCAGCTTTGGCTTCCGCTAATAAAGCGTCTACATTTGATTCAGTGGTGATCGTTCCGTCTGTGATTGTTCCTTGTACAACAGCTAATTTCCATAATGCCTGTGAATTAAGGTTTGCACTTTGTGCTTCTGCCAACATCTGTACGGTATCTTCATAAGTTGCATCGGCAACTTGCTCAAGCGTCAGGCCGAGTTCTTCACTAACTGCGTTGAATTCCTGTTGTGTCTGTATGATTTGCTCTAAAACATCTCTTGCGTTGGACAGACCCATCGCTTCTAAAGACTTCGATAAGACATCGAATGTTTCCACATTGACTGCGGCGCTGCCGGCAGCGTATACGATGGTATTGGCCAATTGGTCAAACTGTTTCTTTACGTCATCGGAAGTGGAAGAAGTGTCGCACAATACTTGTGCAAAATCCTCAAAAGCGGAAGAATCAATGTTGATCGCTACATCTTCCATAGAATTGAGCTGGCTTATTGCCGACTTGACTGAGTCAAGCATATCCGCATTGACGTGATCAGGTTTAAATCCGTCGTCAGTGAAAATATTCTGATATGCGGAATGTAATGAAGCAAGCGCCGGTTTGAGACGGGTGTTTAGCTGTGTTACTGTGTCGGAGATGGAAAGAGCAGAAGGTTCCGCATTTAGTGCATTCTGCTGTGTCTTAACATTGTCAAGGGCTGTGCTGTAATTTTCGGCAGATAGTGAAGCACCGTCTAATTTTGCTTTTTGACATTCTAACGCTTCGTCAAAAGCAGCACTGTCTGCAAGTATTGCCTCTTCGTTTGTAAGTCCGTTTATCCAGTCATCAATGACCAGATCCTGTGTTCCGTCTGACAGCTTATTACGCAGATCCTCCTTTACTTTGGAAGCAACGATGCCAAGTTCCTGCATTCGGGCAATCAGTCCATCAATATCGGTTTTACAGTCGTCAGCCATTTGCTGCAACACAGCGTGTGCAGTTATTTGATCGTCTATGGCTGTTCCGGGATCAAAATTAAGGATGTCCTCTGCAGAATTAAATTTGGAGACGGCATCATAGACATCGTTTTCAAAATGATCTGTGTCATCATCAATCGCAGCTTTGAAATGTACTTCGAACAACCAGCCGCTGACAGAATCCTTCAGTTCAGGATACATGTTGACAAAGAAATCAACGATACTGTCGTCTGCAACGCCATTGGCGGCATTTTGTACAACTTCTGCAAAAGACTGTTTTGCCTTTTCGATTGCGGTGGTATTACCAGAAGCAAATGCCTCCTGGTATGTGCGATAAGCATCATTAATATCTTTAAAGGATTGCTCGTAAGCAGCATCAGCCAGTATTCGATCCTGTAAAATGCTCTGGTTATAAAGGTTCTGATAATTGCTTAGCTTGTTTTGTGTTTTTTCCAGCTGCTCAGACATTACATTAATATATGAGTCATCCAGTCCCATATTCTTTGCAAGCGATCGGATATTATATAGTTTGTTATAGATATCATCCAGATCTCCTGATAAGAAGATACTGTTCCTGTAAGTATGAGTAAATGAATCAAAACCGCTGGTTACTTTTGCACCAAAAATGTCCGTTATTTTTTCAGTAAATTCCTGATAAACTTTATCATTCAGTTTCGGTGTGACATGGAAGCTTACGCTGGTGTCTTCCATTTCTTTCTGCATGCGCTCATAATTATTGGAACTTCCACTGATCCAATTGGACCATGTGTCACCTAATTTCTCTGTCCACCGTTTGTCAGGGTCATAATTAAATTTATCAACAATTTTATCCCATTGTTTTTTGGAAAGTAGATCTAACGCTTCGGCCTGTCCGTTTATCGCATTTGTAACTAATCTGACAGATTCGGCCTCACTGCCGTACTGATCGATCATTTCGTTTTGAATTTCGAGTAGCTTGTTACGCGCATTATATGCGTCTTCGTAGGAAGATGCGCTGTCATTTATGATACTGTACAGGTCAGAGATTTTCGTTTTGTAATTGTCGATGTTGGACTGGGTGGAAGTGAACTGTCGGCCTAAGTTCTCAGCAGATTCCTGCAGCCTGTCAGATGCGGTCACACAATCATAGAGCAACTGAACAGCCTCATTGATTCCCCACATTACGATCATGTTACCAGCAGATGCGAGAGCCTGAAGGGCTGCTTTACCTGCTTTGGCGGAGATGGTCTGCGCTTTGATTGCTTCGTTGTGGGCGAGAGCAGAGGCACGGGCCTGCTGGTTGGCTTTTACGAGGTCGCTTTGAGTACGAATTTGTCCTTCTGTTTCCTGTCCCCATTTTGCAATCCATTTTTGATTATCTTTTAAGCTGCTAGAATAGTCTTGCCAAGACAATGTGCCAGCCTTTACTTGTTTATCTACAGAATTTAGTTCATTTATCCAACCATCGAAATCAAATTTATTTTCATTTATCTCTGGTATAAGATTATCAACATCAATTAATTGCTCTTTTATAGATTCTTTACTTGGATACAATCTTTTCAGTATGCTATCTGAATCTTTGATTGAAGCAACTAAATCATCTGTTGTCTGAAATGCCTTGTTTATATCTGTTATTCTTCCGATAATAGCAGCACCAATATCATTAAAAGAACGTCCAAACATTCCCCATTTAGAACTTGTTTTATCGATATTACTGTCAAATGTTTTGAATATCATACTATTCTATCTTTACCGTTGTGGAGACGGTAGTAACTACTTGTGGAGAGTTACGTCAAGGTTGTAGACGCCTTACTAACTTTATGATAAAATGAACACTAATGAGTGAATATGGAGGATTCTTAATGGCGTTACATTACTGCAAAAAATGTGGAAGAGTAGTTGAGATAAAGACAGATAAAACGGGATATAAAGATGATACATGTGATTTTTGCAAATCAAAAGTATATCCAGTACCAGAAAAATATTGGCTTGATGGTTTAGATTTTTTAATTACAAATGAACAAAAAGAACTTCTTAGGGAAGAATTTGTAAAAACGTCTCCAGAATTTGACGAATATCTTTTTGAACACAGAGATGAAATATTAGCAAAAAAATCTGCTGAATTTGACGCTAAAATGGAACATGGAAAAGCAATTTTAGCTGGATTGCCAAAGTGTCCAACCTGCTCATCAACAAACATCCAAAAAATCGGAATAGGGGAGAGAGCAGCCTCTGTTTACATGCTTGGTATCTTTAGCAGGAAAATTAATAAGAGCTTTAAATGTAAAAACTGCGGATATACCTGGTGATTTTTAAATGAAAGCCTATAACTTGCATATACGGTCTGCAGCTTTCTATTCTCCGTTTCTTTCACTACGGCCCGGAGAACTCCTTGCATTATTCTGCTTCTTCCTGTATAAACAGCTGCTATGAAGAAGTGGAAGAGCAGCATCACTCTTTTGGTTTATACCTTGTCACAGGCAAGTTTTCCTTCTTGGTATCGAGTGCCTCTTACAAGCCTTTCGACTCAAAACCGTTTACACTCTGTGAACACTTCCGTATCTGACGGATCAGACTTAGGTTTTCCGCTGCTGATTGGTGGTTTAGTCCCTTCCACAAGACTCGTCACTTAGCGTTTCCGCATATGACCTATCGCATATTTTCTTGCCATTACTGACATCCTTTCGGAGTGCATATCACGCTCACCGTTTCCAGTCACGTTGTAGCTATACGATACTATATATTCACAATAGTAAAGCTTCCCAGCACTGAGGAATAGCAGTCCTCAATTACGGTTTGTTTTATAGAACACCGTGAGTTGACTGGGCTCACACATTCCTGCCTTTGCGGTTCATGATTCGCTCACGGGCGGCTCAGGCATGAAGGGCATATTCAAAACAAAACAGTTTTGAAATCCGTACACTTGTACGGCATTTACCGGTGTTCTCGTCTCTGTCAAATAATCCTGTATCGAGGATCATTTCAAATATGTTTTCACTGATGTCTTCAAGTAACTTCTTAGAGACATCGTCAAGTATCTTTTTGGCGATGGCGGTAAGTACCTTTTTACTTTGATCAGGCAATCAATCACCCTCCTTCTTTCAACTTCTGTTTATAAGCCTCATTAATGATCTCCATGGATATCTCGACTTCGCCGTTTTCAAGGCCGTTTTCTTCTAAGATCTTCTCGTATTTTTCATACATATGGATACAATGCTTGAAGCTGTCCTTATTGCAGGGCTGGCCGTCAGAAACTTTTGTGGCGAAATTATTGATCTCCCAGCGCATATCGTCGATTTCTTTATCGATGAACATTTGTGTCAGCTTCCTGATGTCGGCGGATATCTCATCATCGCGCCGGTCGGACCGCTCGACATCATAGCTATGCTGCTCTTGTAAGGCAGTAAGATTTTTTGACGTTGTGATCAATAATTCATGTTCCTCACGTTTCTGACGTATCCATTTGGTTTCCAGCCCAAGCTGATCGGTTACCCATTCGAGCAGTGTCACAATCGCTTTCATACCGATCAGGATGACAATGACAGCAATAAATACCTGAAGAAAATCAATTCTGGTTAATTCGATGATTTCATTCATATCATGTAAGGATACCTTTCTCTATATCATGATTTCTTTCCGTCAGCGGCATTTGGAAGCGGAAGAGCGGATAACGGCTTTTGGAGCTGCGGGCCGGTACAGGATGTCCAGATCGACTTTGCCTTTCATGCCGTCGATGATTCCGGAAGAGGAGTACTGCCACCCTTCGATAGAGGTTCCGATATCAGGTTTTTTGGCGGCAGGAACGGCATCTGTAATCTTTAGATCTGTTCTGAGAGGGTATCTTGCGATCCATTCGGTGCTGCACTTTAAGTCTGCTTTGTAGGGTTTGATGTGGGTATTGTAGAAGCTCATGCCGGTGTATAACCCGAAGGGAAAGCCGTTTTGTTCGATGACTTCCTGATATGCGTTTATGATGTCAATGAGCGTGTGTCCCAGATTCTTCTGGCAGGTGTCTTCCACATCGAGATAGACAGTGGTATGTAATCCGTACTGCTTTAAGAAGCCGGCAACTCTGTTGGCGTCGGTCTGTGCTTTTGCGACAGTTGTGGCATAACTGTAATTGTATACGCCGACAATCGGAATGTCACAGGATTTGAAACCGTTTAGATGTGTTGTAAACAGGGAATCTAACTGCAAGTCCTTCCGGATGATTTTCAGGATGGCGAATTGGACACCGGCGCTTTTGACTCTGGCATAATCCGTAATGACATTATATGCGGAGACGTCTATGCCGCGAAGCTCCGTGCCGGCAGGTGCGGGATGCGGCACAGGAGAAGGGGCATCTGCAGGATTCTTTGAAATGGTATCATAAGCCGGGCGGCCGTATCCGGCGATTCTGCTGTCGGATAATAAATAGGATTTCCGGCATACGGCACCGCCGTTTTCAACCACGTCCCGGTAGCCGGAAGTATTGCCTTCGATCGTATATACTTTGGCGGAATCGGTTTGATATACGATTCCGGTATGATGGATTCGCGCGGCGTTCCGGAAGAAGATCTGGTCGCCGGGCTGAGGGCCGGAAGTATGCCATTGTTTCAGGTTCTTATAATATTGTGCGGATGTAGGTGTGTATGCGGACCAGCCGCCTAACAGCGCTTTGGCTTTTTCTTTGCCGAATGTTTTCAGGAAACACCAGTCCACGAACATGTCGCACCAGGCGGCGCCGTTGGCGTAAGGTGCTCCGATTTCTTTGACCAGGTCCCGGCCGTATTTGGTCCAGTTGCCGGAACCGGCATTGGCTGTTTTATGGTCTAACTGTGCATTGGACTTTTTTTCAAGGTAGCCGATCTCATTTTCGGCTGTCTGTAATAGTTTTTTTAATGACATGGGATCACATCCTTACTGCTTCTTGGCCATGTTTACGGAAGCTTCGATTTTAAGCTGCAGCCATTGATCGAAGGAACCGTACATTTTGCTGATTACTTTTTTGGATTCCTCGGAAATGGTGAGCAAGGCGGCTTGGTAGGCTTTTTGTTTCGCTTCCTCCCATGCTTCCGGTGTGAATTCGTTTTTGGCTTTCATGGTATCAACAAAGGTCTGATTTACGTATAATACCGCGTCCATGACATCGGACAGGGCGTCTTTTATAAGGTTACTGATATTCTCGTTTTTGGTTGCTTCTTCCAGTATGTTGCTTTCTTTGATTTCGGTTTTCATGAGGTCAACCGCATATTTTGCAACGACGGGCAGAATAAGCGTCAACACAACGTACAAAAGATAGTTTAACAGTTCTGAAAATTCCATAGAGTCTCCTTTCCGAAGCGTTTTACACTTCGTTTTCTGCACAGAATTTCGTGTCGTACATTTTGATGCCGGCCAGTCCGAGCAGTTCTGTTCCGAAAAATGCATACACGCAGGTCGTAAGTGTGGGACTCAGTTCCATCAGTGTATACTTCTGCAGCAAAACAGCCGCAATCGTATAAGAAAGGACTGCGGCAATCGAGAGCAGAACGATCAGTTTATTGAATTTGATCGTAAAACGAAACGGGAGAGATAATTTGATAATTTCCAGCCGGATGTTTCGCTCTTCCCGTTTCATTTCTGCAATTCTGTATTTTCTTTCCAGTTCATACATTATTTCATCATGGGTTTTATATTTTTTATGAAAAAGCATATCGTATCACCATCAGCGGCTGCCTGATTCTGCATCGTTCAGCCGGTGCAGATCACAGACGCACTGTTTCAAAGTTTTGCATACATAATCCAGTTCTTCCCGGGTTTCCTGTCCGTTAAATGTCAGCCGTATGCAGCTGCGGATGTCCCTGGCAGACATGCCGATTGCGGACAGGGCGGCGGAGGCGGTTATGTCCCTGCCGGTACATGCCGAACCGGTGCTGGCCTGAATACCGTTCATGTCTAATAAAAACATGAGAGATTCGCCTTCTACGCCCGGAAAACACAGGAACAGATTGTGGGGCAGCCGGTTTCCGGATTCGATCGGCGGGCCGACTAGATAGCTGCCTGGAATATTCTTTATGATATCGTGACAGACATAGTCCCTGTTAGCCGGGGAGATAGAGGCGTAGTCGTAATCCTGAAGCGCTTTGCCAAGAGAGGCAATTCCGATTACATTCTCTGTGCCGGCAGCGATACCGTTCTGCTGGCTGCCGTAGACAAGTGGTTTCAGTTCGATATTTTCACGTTTCCATAATACGCCGATGCCTTTCAGGGCATGGAGTTTATGACCACTGAAAGTTACAATGTCCACATAGTTCTGCCAGAGTTCCATATTGACCGGATAGGAAGGAATGTAGCCGGTGACATCAACGGCTAACAGACCGTTATATTTATGTACAATATAACCGGCACCGAGCACATCATTGATGGTGCCGGTTTCGGAATTACCCGCTTCGATACAGACGAGAGGTTTCCTGCCGACGTGTTTTGACAAGACAGCATCTAAAGACAGCAAGTCGGTTTCACCGGTGGAATCTACTGCTAACGGAACATGGCATATGCAGGATTCACATGCTTTCAGCATGGATTTGTGTGCGGTGGGAGAGTAGAATACGTCGTACGCATTCTTCTGCGGATCGTCTGAAGTCAATCCTTTCACCGCCAGTGTATTTCCGGCAGAGCCGGAGGGGACAAAATAAATATCATTTGGATTTGCATGAATATGTTTTGCGACTGCCTGTCTGGCATCGGATATTATTTGTGAGGGTCTTGTGCCCTCAGAGTGCAAAGAAGACGGATTTCCCCACAGATCCAGCACAGATATCAGATATTCCTTCATAGAATCAGATAAGCTGGTAGTGGCAGCATTGTCCAAATATACCTTCATATGTAATCTCCCCGTTTAAACGTTGTCTGCAGAGGAAACCGGCTGTCTGGATGCCAGAATTTTTGCGAAGTATTCTCTGGCGCATTCCGGAGAGCAGGCAACCCTTTTCCAGCGGAACATTGTTTTGTCAGTTTCACAATCTGCGCAGGGTGTGAACATTTTTCCACATATTCTGCAGGGCTTTTGTATTTTGTGAGCCATTGGCAGCCTCCATGTTAATAGAATTTGTGCCCGGGACAGGAGTTAAAGAAAGATCCCGGGCACGCATCGGGAGAGTGCCATAAGCACCCTCCGTACATTTGTTAAACGCCGTAAACGATCAGATCCCAGAGGTTGGTGGAACCGCCGCAGCCGCCCGCCAGACTGTCTGCTGTAAAGGCATGTGCGAAGCTGTCACCGCCGAGAGACAATTCAAATTCTCCGGAAACATCGGCTTTCTGAATAATAACCTGACCTGCGTACTCGACACCGCAGGCATCCTGAAGCGCCACATCGATATAAAGCTTTAATACTTTGCTGTATTTCTCGGAATCGTTGGAGATTCTGGCGGACTCCACTTCCACATCATAGAATGCGACAAGCTCTGTGCCGTCAGCGATACCGTCAACCGTAACCGTATTCGTAGCGGGATCGTATGTAAACGTTCCGGCAGCTGCAGCAGCATCCTGATCGAGTTTCTCACCGAGAGAACCGTTTGCGTTCTTCACATACAATGTTCCGATTTCAGCACCGGCAGTGCCCACTGCAGTTCTGGCAGTCATACATTTATTGTCTTTGACAGTCATCACATCGGTAAAGCGCACATTGAATGTGCCCTGCTCAACTTCCGTACCCGTCTGCGCAGCCAGAGCACCGCCGACAAGCACGCCGTTTGTTGCTGTAACTGTAACTGCTTTATTCTTCTTCAGGGAAGCAAGCTTCCGGCCGTTCCGTCCCTGTACGTCGAATTTTTCCTGGGTGTTGCTGATCGTACCGTTCTGCACCTCATCCATAATAAACTCCAGATCTCCTGCGTTGTTAAATGCCGTGATCTGGGCAACCTCGGTAATAATTAACTTACTAACATCTACTCCCATTTTGTTCCTCCTTGTGTGGTATAAAATTTTTTATGATAAAAATAAAGATCTCTGTACGAGCCTCTATTTTTATGCCGTATCTATGATGCAGCTGCTATGCCTCATTCTGCTGCCTTGCATATGAAAAAATCATCCTGCGCCAGTGCATCGGAAATGAAGGAATTGCTGTACTGGTTTGTGAAGCAGAATTACTGTTACGTAACGGGCAGCCAGGACAGGCATGATCTGTCTTTCAGTTTGGAAGTATCTACGGTTCCGGCGTAGACGCCGATCATGGTATTGTCAAAATGGATACTGGTTTTGATCTGTTCAAAGCTCCGGTTAAACTGATAGATCGTCAGATCATGAGTCTGTTCATAGTTATATTTGAATTCCGGCCTGTTCACCAGCGCGACCACCAGTTTTTCCAGATATGGTTCGTATGGTTTCCCGGCATTCCGCTTTTGTTTCTTGCGCTCTAGTTTGATACGGAATTCTTTGGCCTCATTGTTGCCCGGCCGGCGGGTCTCTTTTGGCAGGCCGTTGATCTGGCGGATTCGATCGGCGATCTGGTGATAGATATATTCGTCTATCGTAATATTGCTGCGTGCGCTGTGCAGCAGGTAAGTATCATTCTGCTGGTTCTTATACATGGCGATATCCGACAGATCGGTATTGCCGAACAGGATACGGATATCTCCCTGTGCAAAAGAAGGAAACAGCATCATAAACAACTGATAATCCGTCACTGTTGTAAAGTCGATGCCCATGTCGTCAAGCTGTACCATATATTGAAACGGTGTGGCAGTCAGGGAAGAGATCAGGCTGTAATAATGCTGTTCATCCTCTAAGATTTCGCCCACGGTTGGAATCCGTATTGTCAGTCCGGTATCCGGTATTTCGACACAGGATAGCGACAGAAGACTTTTTCGAAGCTGTTTTTTCATGGGTTCACCTGCTTTCTTTTATATATTTTGGATTCGGGTGCCATAAGTGCTTTTTGACACCCGAATCTGTTTGGTTGATTGATACCATTAAAAGAAAATAGTATTTTTAAATGAAAAGTGGCAGAAATCATTGATTTTTCAAGCGTTTTCCGGTTGCTAAGAAACTTCACGTTTTCCGGTTTCTCTTAACTTCTTCATGCTTGTACGCTGACAGGCAAGCTGTTTTTCTCTGGCGCACCGTTTACAATATTGATGGTTGGTTCCCGTCGGCCTGATTATTTTTCCACAGCATTTACATTGTTTATAACCTTCTTTAAAGCCTGCGATGTATTGATTTCCGATGTCAGTAAATGTTTCTATTTTGTAAGCGATAGCGCCGGAATCGTTCAAAGGTACTCTGATGTTCAGGTTGTCGATTCTTTTTCCAAAGGAAATGAAACCTGCGATGTAGAGTTCATGCAATAGAAGATTGCGCTGACCGGAGGAGAGTGTGACATTGGCAAGTCGGAATAATTCCGCAATGCCCCTGGAACTTTTCGTGTTGATCCAGCCGCCACAGTCCATATATCTGGCCACCGCCGTACATGTGAACATCAGTTTCTTCTGTCTGTCATTGGGCAGCGTATGAATCAGGTGCAGTTCATTTTCATAAATGGGGACATACGGCCGCTCTTTCAGGCGCCTGTCAATACTGCCGTCATATAATCCCTCACAGATGCGCAGGATTTTCTTATGATACTGATATTCCTGATAGTGATCCGGTTGAAACGTAAGGAGCGTTTCTTTTACCATGCCGGACAGGTGTTCAGCGTCTGCGGCGCTGGAATAATAGTATTTTGCGAGAAGGGTTATGAAATAGTTTATGGATAAGTTGTCCGGTTTCCTCATGGAAGCCAGAATCGTCTCGATATAGTTTCGCTCATTCAGCAGGTACATGTTCTAATTCCTCCAATCTCCGGATCAGCAGATCTCCGATACAGTCCCAGCAGAACTGCCTGTTTTTGTGATTCTCATAGGTGAGATCCAGAATGATATTCATGCGTTCTTCGTCATTTGGGCACAGTTCCTGCGCTGCCTGATGAAATTTCTGATAAAGAAAATGGCGGTTCCTGTTGGCATCCCCTTTATCGCAGGGCTGCATGTTTTTATAGGATCTGACACATTCGCAGTAATACTGTTCTAATTCCAGCAGCGCCTGCCGGTGCTCTCTGGTGCAGCGTCTTTTGGTCTTCAGGACGTGATAGTCAAAAGAGGAATTTCTGCGCAGGTGAGCCTGGTATCCGTCCAGTTGGCTTTCCACGTACCGGCATATTTGATTCATGGAACAGTCACCCATGCCGACCGGCATTCTGGATTCGTACCAGAACAGAAATTCGCGCTGGTCTTCTGAGAGATTGTCCGTGTCTGCATATAAATCCTGAATAGAGCAGTTGTACAGGGCGCAGCATTTGTCGTTGCTTTCTTTTCTATATTTCCTGTAGGCGCGTTTCAGGTCTTCATAAATATAGATCATGAAATAAGGTTTGCGGTATGCGCACAGGGACTGCAGGTAAGGATGACCGTCACATGCCCGCAGGTTATACCAGCAGGTCGGCATAGGAGTGGAGATGATTCCCTTGATTTTGTCCAGTTCTGCCTGCTGGTAGAGTTGTCCGCAGTTGATTCTATAGGCTAATTCCTGATATTCTTTGGAAGCTTTGGGGAAGCGGGACTGAACCTCCATCATGGAAGTAACATGGTTGGTGATCGTTCCCACCTGATTGCCCATTCCGTTTTTATTTGTTTTCCTGATTTCCGATTCCGTAACGACCATTTTGGGTGCATTGTGCTGGACGCACTCGATTGCGGGAAGCGGTCTGTAACGTCTCTTCAAAACGGTGTTGTTGGTGGAGAACAGAATATCGCTGTCCCAGTCACAGCCATTTTCCGCCAGACAGAAAGAGTCCCAGGCGTTGATGATCATGATCGTATCCATATACTGATACCAATGCCGGCAGGCTTCCTCGTGACTGACCTGGCATCTGCGGATATTGTGATGGCTTGTCATCGGACTGCGGAAGATTACGATGTCTGTTTCTGCCTTATCGTCCCAGAATCTGGAATAGCATTCGCCGGCAGGAAGCAGACCGGTCACTTCCAGTCCGCACACAGACTGCATGAAAGCAAACGGATCGCCACTGGCAATCTGATAATTGCCGGAAACAGATAACTTCCCGATTTTGGCGTCATCTATTTTCTTACGGATAAATCTGTGTACGGAATCGATGACATACGGATCGCCAAGCATATATTCGCTCGTGTATAAGGCGCGCTGCCAGGAATTCACGGCTGTGTTTTCCGTGATTCCAAGGAAGGCAACGGTGGAAGTGTAGTCGCCGCACATGGCGTTCTTAAGATATTGCAGAGTGGGCGCACACAGTTCTTCGATATCTTCATCCGTAAATTCGTAGGACTGCAGATACTGATAGTTCAGTTCTCGCTGCTCTTCCAGCACGGGCGGCGCTATTTTTGTGACGGCGAAGCCGTATCCGCATTCGCGGCAGGCGTCTTCATAGCTTTGGATATTATCATATGCCATCCAGAGTTTGAGAGAGGATTCTGTCAGGACCATTTCACATTTGCGGATATCCTGCAGGTTTCCCCATATGTCTTCTATGAAGTAATTTCCATGATTGTATTCTTCAACGAATTCTATGATGGGAAAAGGATACAGCATTCCTTTTAACCATGCATTGCGTAAACACACGCCGCCAGGGACATAGTCCAGGCCAAGGTACTCGGACACTCTCTGCATATAGTCAATCGTACACAAATTAAAGCCGTCGGATACGATGTTCTTTAACTGCTTATGGAATATCGTTTCCAGAACCGGCTCATTGGAATCCGTCCCTGCGTCTAAGGAGATTACGTCGGCGTAGTATCTGGTGACGCAGTCCCTCACGACCAGGATACCGTCCGGCATACAGACCGGCCGGGAGGCGGAGCATGTCAGCGCCTTGTAGGCTTCATATTTGGCCGGAACAAGCGGAATGTCCTTATTTCTTCCGCATTCGCAAAACTCGTTGAGTTTGTCCAGATATTTCGCATTGCAGAATAAAAGCGTATTGTTTTTCAGGCCGCCGGTGGTGCCCACAAAGCGGCGGAAACAGATGCCGTTTACAGTGATGCCTTTTGAGCCGGCGGCACGGCCGAAATCGCTTTTCTGTTCAATCACCACCTGCAGGAAGATTTCTGAAAAGTCGATTTCCGTCAGGCTTTTATGCAGGATCTTGTTTGCCATAATTCGAAATACCTGCGCTTCGAACAGCGATACCAGTTCCTGAAACTGAAAGGCCTCTTTCTTTGTGATGTTTAAATTCCAGCCGGAATATTTCAGTTTGTTTGTTCCTATTTTAAAAATCTCATATTGAGGTACATGGATGCTTGCCATTTGTTTCTCCTTATTCGTCAATGTTTTCGTTAGTTTTCATGTTAGCGCCTTCGTCAGTGTTTTTGCCAGTTTCCATTTCAGTGGCTTCGTCAGTGCTTTTGCCAGTTTCCATTTCAGTGGCTTCGTCAGTGTTTTTGCCAGTTTCCATTTCAGTGGCTTTGTCAGTTGTTTTGTCAGTCTCCATGTCAGTCTCTTTATCATGTTCCGTGATCCGCTCCTGTTCAAACAGTTCATTGCCTCTTTCGAAACATGCAAGCTCATATTCATATCGCTCAATAAAATACTGAAAATATCCGGAAATACATGCCTGATGGACGATCCTGCAGATGTTTTCCACTATGGTTTCTTTCGTTCCGGATATGTATTGCGAATTCGTCTTTTTGGATGACAAATGCATTCTGTCATCCAGATCGCTGCGCTTAAGCCATATGGAAAGCATGTATTTGCCTGCCTGCTTGTCAAAGTGATAGGTGCATTCGACAGAATAGTTTCTGTATCCCCATTTTGTTAAATGAAATTCGATGACATTTCCTCTATATTCTGGTTTCATTATTCCTCTAAGCATGGTTTTCCTCGTTTCCGCGCCGGTCTGGCGCTTTTTCTTCTAAAAATTGTTTTGTACTTTTTCTGGTCTCTGTTTTTGCATTATTAGCTATCCATGGAATCTTTGTGTGTCTTGCTTCTTTCGAAATTCACTTTTTGTAATGTGTTTTTTCGGCACTGTTCATCAAAATTCCGATCCTGTATGATCCGGGCAGCGATGGCGGAACTGGCGGCATATCCCTTTTTTCTATAATCCGTATTGAAATCTGAAGGATAAATATAGCCGCCGAATTTCGTATGATCTGCTTTATCCATTCCTGTGTTGTGATAAGTTGGTAGCATATGTTGTTTCATTTCTCCTTTTCATTTTCTGGTCAGAACAGTTTTCTGAAAGTTGTAAGCCAGCTCCTGGCAGTTGTATCCTGACAGGGCAGTGATTTCAGAAAGCCGGCTTTGGATTGTTTGTGTTGTGGGCTACAAGATGTATTTCTCTGTTTGAGTTCTCAAAAACTTCAAAAAGTGAAATCTATGATGACGAATGGAATGATGCACGAACATAAAAAATAGAAAAACATCTGTTCGAAAATTATATTGACATAAAGAAACGTATGTTCTATAATTGGCATTAATCAAAAGATAAGCGAAATGTATAAAAAACAGAGTATATGTATTGACCGCAGATAAAACTATCACAATGCTGCAAGAATATGTGAAAATCTTTTTGTGTGTCATCGTAATATATGGCTCTGACATGGAGGAATCACTATGGAAGAAATTTTAAATGCATACTATGTTGATAATGCACGGAAGCTGCATGGTGTTGTGGACAGGATTTTACTGAAATTCGGCGGACTATCGGATAAAGATACTGATGATTTTTATTCGCTTGCGAATGAAGTGTTTGTGGATGTTATGAATCAATATGATGCTTCACAGCCTTTTGAAGCATTACTTTACACATGTCTGGCAAGAAAGATCAAGACGGAGATTACCAGAAGAAACCGGGAGAAACGTAAAGCAGACAGGATGTCTATACCTATTGATACGCCTGTTGGCGATGACGGAGATACTACATTGGGGGATATTATTGCGGACAGCTTTACTATTGAAAAGGAACTGTTTGAAAAAAGAGAAACAGGATGCAGCGCAAGAATGCGGCTGTATCTGAACAGATTATCAAGTCTGCAGAGAGAAGTTTTAAGACTCAACATAGCTGGTTACCAGCCGGATGAGATTAAGGCAGAACTGCAGATCAGCACAAAGCAGTATACAGATTGCAATGCGGCGATCCATTCATACAGAAATGTTTCCGTGTTATTCTAACAGGCGGCAAAGCGGCCGGATTTTCAAAGATTTGAGCGGCCGGCGGATGGCAGGTAAACAGCATAAAACAGGTGAAGAGAATACAGACAAGGAAGCATGGCAGAAACATATAAATGCCCCGAATGCAGCACAGTGTAAGCCTGTAAGAAAGCCCGAATGCGATCAGGACACTCAGAATGAATATGCCGATATCCAGAATAAAACTGTTTTTGCCCAGAATGAAAGTATAAGCATAGTACAAGGCAGGAATCAGCAATGTTCCGAGAACGATTCCCCAACATAATGCAAACGTGATACACGGATATGTTCGTCTGCACTTAAAGATCATGATCAGGGAGTAGAGCAGCATGGGGAAGAATACCAGCTTCATATGCTCCCATACAGATTCATTAACCGGTGTAAACAGACCAACGAAAGCATGATTGCCGGACCAGTCATACAGAAAATGGGACAGTGTGCCCAGGATCAGTACAAAAAATATTCCAAGGATTGTATAGCATTTTAATTGTTTCATGAAATCACCTCGGGAACAGTATATGCGGGGATGAAAGAAATATGCGGGCGAGTATCTTTTCAAAAACTGTGCGAAGTACTTAAACATGGGAAAAGAATATTAATTATTTGACATTGGCAGCATCTTAATAGTAAAATAGGATGACAAGGTTAAACAGCTTTTAAAAAATACAATGAAAAACGAAATAAGGATTGAAATTATGAATATGAAAAAAATATTTATGTCGTGTGTTTTATTATGCTTGATGGTATGTTTTATTAATGGATGTGGTAATTCAAGTAAACCAACAAAAATCGAGGATGAGGTTGTAGCATATCTTAATCAGTTGACAGATAAATATGGTGAAATAGGATATGATGCTCAGTACATATATTGTGATGGAGAATATCAATATTTTATAATATATTATTATGGCACAGGCTCTAATACTAAGGTTACAGATACTACTGCTGTATATCGTGTGGATACGAATGACCATTCGGAACTATATATCGATTTGATGGAGAAAAAAGAGGAGCTTGAAAGCGGATTAGATAAAGTATTGCTTGCAGGGTGTGTGGATACATATAACGAGTATAAGAATAATGAGCAGGAATTAACGTATGAAGAATTTAAAAGTTTTGAGAGAGGATATATAAAGGTTGATTTTGACATCCTACATGAAATGATGAAAAAGGAGTGAGAAAGTATATGGAAATAGTACTTGAACTCTAATGGGGATCCCCTTTTTGATTATCAAAAAAAGAAGCGCCGAAAACCTGGCACAATCAAGGCTTCCCGGCACTGTCAAAATGGAGATAGCGAGACTCGAACTCGCTAGTAGAGTGCCAAAAATTCAGTAAAATCAAGGGTTTCAGCGATTTCGGTTTGATTACTTTTGATTACTTGGTAATCATTATGGTTCTGCACAACAGAAATTTGTATAAGAAAGGAGAAAATTCTGTACATCGTGATAATTACATATGTTGTTAGGACATCTAAATAAGTCCTTTATCAGTTGTAGAAATATGATTGATAGAGGGCTTATTTATGTGGTTACAGCCAGTATTATTAAAAATGGTTGACTAGTTGGCAGACAGGGTATATGAGACATTGAATTATTTTCTACAGGATTATAGAGGATATAGGAAAGCTGAAAAAGCTGTATTTTTCAAGACTTATATGGTATACTTTTATTAACACAAAAGATCAGCGGTACATGAACAGAGGACAAAAGAAGTGAACCATTATGAAATAGAAATCATAATTGATGAGGTTACACCATGCTTAAAAGATAATAGCACGGGTATATATGTTGATACAGATTATGAGAAAATAGAACATATATCACCTACGACAGCTTTACAGATGCAAAAGTATGAAAAATGGAATTTTAACTGGAGTGATCCTGATTTACATGATTGTTCTATTTATGTATTATATGTTAAAGGATCGAAACAAACACAAGGTTTGATTGCATGTAGGGAATTCAAAGATATAAATCAGACCAAAGGGTATATAGAAGTTGTATTGGCAGAAGCTAATCCAAAGAATGTAGGTATCGACGGAAGATATAAAGGCGTTGGAGCACATCTGTTTTCCATAGCCAGTAGATTAAGTTTTGATCTGGGTTATGATGGTTATGTCACTTTTGTGAGTAAAACGGATTTAGTACAACATTATATTGATGAATTACAGGCAGAGGTGCTATTTGGTTCAAATATGCAGTTAAGCACAGAGGCTTCTAAGCGTTTAGTCAATATATACAACAAGAAAGCGGGGGATATGTAGATGAAAAATGAAATTGTTTATGATTTTGAAGATCATTTATTCGACAGCAGAATGGTTGAGAAACCTGTTACTAGAGCCATGTATGATATTCGTAAAATGTCAGAGTATATAAGAAAAATAGGAAGGCCATTAACTGAGTCAGAAGCGCAACAGTTTATTATCTGTTAGGACAGGGTAGTATGCGTAAGATTTATAAGGCATATCGGATGTGAAAGTCTGGTGTGCCTTTATTTTTTTACAAATTTTATAGAGATATGGAAAAGGATGTCAAATTGTAGTAATATAATATTGACATTTACTTTGCATGTAGAATGCTGTTTTCATATTGAATGCTTGAAAGGGTAAACTTTGTACTTACGTAGATTTGGAGATTATATGAAAAATCGGGATATATAATATTGCAATATCTTTTCGTTCTGCAATTATGGAGGCAAAACATGATCGAAAATTTAGCTACAATGATCGCATGAGCAATTTTCCTGTAGCGTGTTGTGATGATAGCTGCGATCTTTTAGCATATTACTTATATACTGTATATAAAACATCTACTATGGGCTTTCCAGCAAACAGACTTTCTGTTTATTATGTAAACCAACTCTATACCTTTATTGCAATCTACCTCTGAGATGAGCGATATAAAGAACAAAAAAGGGGCTGTCGGGAAATAGATAGCCCTAAGCAAAACAGGGGCAGGTGCGACTTGTGAAAGTTACACCTGCCCCTGAATCTTAAAAACAGAAAAAAAGATGGCTAACGACAACCATCTTTCTCTCCGTTACATGTTATAATGTAACTATGTTTAAGCAAGATTATTATAACGATTTTTTTGAATTCGGGCAACAGAAAATTAACTTCAGCTTTTTCGAATTGTGTTTACCTGACGATGATCCCGTCTATACCCTTAAAAAAGTGATGGAGGAATTGGACTTCTCAGGCCTGCTGGCCTGCTATTCGGATAAGGGCAGAACAGGGTACAACCCGATTATGATGTATGCTGTTGTTACCTATGCAAACATGCGTGGGGTGAGGGCTGTTGACCGTATCGTGGAGTTATGTGAAAGGGATCTGGCTTTCATCTGGCTGACCAGGGGACAGAAACCAAAGAGGGATGCTTTTTATGATTTTAAAGGGAAAAAACTGACTGCACAAGTGCTGGATGGACTCAACTACCAGTTCCTGCGCCGTCTGGAAAAAGAAGGTCTGGTCACGCTCAAAGAGCTTTTTATAGATGGAACAAAAATAGAAGCCAATGCCAACCGGTATACCTTTGTCTGGCGTGGAAGCATCAATTATCATCTGGCCGGCCTGCTGGATACCATAGATGCTCTTTATACAAAGTATAATACGTTTTTACAGGAAAACGGATATGGACCGAAATACGATCTTGGGGATGCCCGGATGTTTGTCATAGAGGGCATGGAAAAAGTCAGACGTGTGATCGCAGAAAACCGGAAACGGAAACTGACAAAACACAAGAAACTGTCTAATAATACAGTCATAGAGATCGATCATTGTTCCCCGCTGGAAATTTTAAAGCTCCAGAAAGATCTTATCCGGATCGCTGAGAGAGAAAATATCGGGTTTGTTTATGGAAAAGGACAAAGGAAACCACAGATCCAGCAGCTTTATGAAGAACTGGAAGAATGCGGGAAACGCTTGATGGGATATAAGGAATGCTTTGAGATCATGGGGAAAGAGCGCAACAGCTATTCCAAAACGGACCTGGAAGCGACCTTTATGCGGATGAAAGAAGACCATATGCTCAATGGTCAGCTAAAACCGGCATATAATGTCCAGATCGCAGTAGAGAACTATTTCATTATCCACGGTTATGTAAGCAATGACCGCACCGATTACAATACACTGATCCCGGTAATGGAGAAGCATCGGATGGCTTTTGGTGAAGTGCTGGAAGAAGTGACTGCTGACAGCGGTTATTGCAGCGAAAAGAACCTGCTATACCTGAAAGAGCATCAGATTGCCAGCTATATCAAACTTCAGGATCATGAAAAAAGAAAGACACGTGCTTATACGGAGGACATCGGCAAGTATTATAACATGACATACCGGATCTTTGAGGATGAGCATTACTATGTCTGTCATGATGGGAGGCAGCTGCGTCATATCCGGACAGAAAGCAAAGAGCAGGAAGGATATACCCAGACATTCGAAGTATATGGGTGTGCAGACTGCAGCGGGTGTGAACATAAGTCCCGCTGCCTGTATAAATACAATGCAGAAAAGAATGCAGACCGGAACAAAATCATGAAGATCAATG
>ERZ808035.420-NODE-420-length-40015-cov-4.365542_pt1 | contig 40015 bp, 32 predicted proteins | sample MGYA00380189_ERZ808035 | MGnify/ENA primary metagenome ERZ808035 (study PRJEB31490, sample SAMN06133407) | mouse gut metagenome | isolation source: M5_1 | host: mice | place: China: Chengdu | collected 2015-05 ...
GGAACATACGGGCATGTGGTTCTGCGCACAATCAATGTAGGGTCAAGTATCACCCGTTCCGGCTTTTCCCGGGGGGTTTTCAGCTGCTTTAACATCAGACGGGCAGCGTGCTCGCTCATCTCTCTGACATGCTGGCTCACCGTTGTCAAGCTGATGTCATAGAGTGATGAAAAAACAATATTGTCGAAACTTACCACGGAAATCTGTTCCGGAACCTTGACTCCGGACTCCCGGCAATGCTCAACAAACCCAATGGCCATCATATCGTTGGAAACCACGATTCCCTTTGGACGGTTCTTCAAATCCGATATATAAATCTTTGCCAGTTCGCTTCCCGTGTCCAGCTTCAAATCACCTTTGAATACATTTTGTTCCTTAAAAGGGAGCCGGTAATTCTCCAGCGCCTGTCTGTATCCCCTGAAACGCTGCTCCGACGCCGACGAGCGGTGCTCCCCGCACATGCGGGGATGATCCTGGGACGGTAGTTTAGAAAATAAATGGGGGCGAGTGCTCCCCGCACATGCGGGGATGATCCCGCCTCCGTTCTGCGCGTCGATGGCGGGCCCCAGTGCTCCCCGCACATGCGGGGATGATCCTGGAACCGTTGATTTGTCGAACATCAACGATTTGTGCTCCCCGCACATGCGGGGATGATCCTCGGTACGGGAGATGATGTGCTGTGATTGAACCGTGCTCCCCGCACATGCGGGGATGATCCCGCGGTGCGCGACATAACGGCCCATCCCTGACAGTGCTCCCCGCACATGCGGGGATGATCCCCGTTGGCCCCGTCGAGATGCGGGAATCGGTTCGTGCTCCCCGCACATGCGGGGATGATCCCTAACATCGCTTCTAACGCCGTAGGCACAACGCGTGCTCCCCGCACATGCGGGGATGATCCCGACCGTCTGGGACCTGACCCGGGTGTCCCGCCGTGCTCCCCGCACATGCGGGGATGATCCCGTGTTTACGTACTGCTCGAACGGCCGCACGTTGTGCTCCCCGCACATGCGGGGATGATCCGTTTATCTCGAGGGTGGGAATCTCCCACTTCTGGTGCTCCCCGCACATGCGGGGATGATCCCGAGTCGCGGATGGGCCGCATCGCCCAGAGCCGGTGCTCCCCGCACATGCGGGGATGATCCCTCCAAACGCGAGTACGGGGCCGTGTAGAGCTTGTGCTCCCCGCACATGCGGGGATGATCCCGAGCGCTTCGCGGGCCGCGTCATCGGGGGCGTGTGCTCCCCGCACATGCGGGGATGATCCCGAAGTGACCGAGGACGTGCGCGAGCAGCTGAAGTGCTCCCCGCACATGCGGGGATGATCCGTCGCCCTGGGTCACGTGCTCGAACTGCGTGTCGTGCTCCCCGCACATGCGGGGATGATCCGCGCGACCTCAAGCCCGAGTGGCTGCACGCCGAGTGCTCCCCGCACATGCGGGGATGATCCCGCGGTGAACAACCACGCAACAATGTCCCAAGCGTGCTCCCCGCACATGCGGGGATGATCCCAAGAACCCCAGCAGGCTCTCCCGCATGCCGGGGTGCTCCCCGCACATGCGGGGATGATCCTCCAACGGCCGAAACCCTCAAGTACGGGTTCAGGTGCTCCCCGCACATGCGGGGATGATCCCCGCTCCTCGGCGGACAGCTCGAACGGGAAGTAGTGCTCCCCGCACATGCGGGGATGATCCGACGTCGCGGAGGATGCGGGCCCCGGACGGGCGGTGCTCCCCGCACATGCGGGGATGATCCCGAGGACCACGAGGCGGAAGCCCGCCTCCCGGGGTGCTCCCCGCACATGCGGGGATGATCCCGACCACGCAGGCGTTGAACAGTACCTGCGTCAGTGCTCCCCGCACATGCGGGGATGATCCGTCCACCTCGGCGAGCCACCGGTCGAACGCGTCGTGCTCCCCGCACATGCGGGGATGATCCCATCGTGGGCGCGGTGACTTCGGCGTTCACAGCGTGCTCCCCGCACATGCGGGGATGATCCGAGCCGCCGTGGTTCTGGAGCGTCACCTGCCCCGTGCTCCCCGCACATGCGGGGATGATCCGCTCCTCGAGAACTCCCGGCGGCTCTACGTCATGTGCTCCCCGCACATGCGGGGATGATCCGGCGTCAGCCTTGAACTCGTCTTTGATGATGACGTGCTCCCCGCACATGCGGGGATGATCCTACACCTCCGCAGGCGGGGTCGACCGGAACGTGGTGCTCCCCGCACATGCGGGGATGATCCTCGTCGTCGTAGTGGCCCTTGTGCTCGCCCTCGGTGCTCCCCGCACATGCGGGGATGATCCCGAGGTGGGCAGGCTGCCCGGGAGGATGCTCGAGTGCTCCCCGCACATGCGGGGATGATCCCACGACACGACAGGGGCGTCCCACCGGGGCGCCGTGCTCCCCGCACATGCGGGGATGATCCCGGGGGCTCCGGCGCACCCTCGGCCCAGACCAAGTGCTCCCCGCACATGCGGGGATGATCCCCATCACCCTTTGCATAGGCCTTCCATCCATCCGTGCTCCCCGCACATGCGGGGATGATCCCAACCCCAAGTACATCTTCGCCATCGACGCCTGATGCTCCCCGCACATGCGGGGATGATCCCGCGGGCCACACCCACAAGGCGCCGGGAGCATCGTGCTCCCCGCACCCGCGGGGATGATCCCGGCTTCGCCTACGCCGACGACGCCCAGGTGGTGTGCTCCCCACACCCGCGGGGATGATCCGGCCAACGCCGAGCACATCCACGAGCTGTCCGCGTGCTCCCCGCACATGCGAGGATGATCCCACCGACAGCCGCACCGTGTCCACCACGGAGCTGTGCTCCCCGCACATGCGGGGATGGTCCGACGAACCAGTGGCCGTCCGGGATGATGCTGTCGTGATCTCTGCTCCCGCGGGGATGCCCCCGTGGCCTTGGCGGACAACCTCGCGAGGCTCTGGTGCCGGGTCACCGGCGACGCCGTGACCCGCGCCATCCTGGGCGACTCCAAACGCGACATCATGGAGGACGCCGTGCGCGCCCTCTCCGACGGCGGCCTGGAGACCGTCGACTACAGGAGCCGCCGGCGCACGAGCATCGACGCCGCCACCCGCCGCCACATCGTCACCCAGGCGAACCAGGCCCGAAACCGCCTGCTCACCCAGCGCTGCAGCTACTACGGCTGCGAGCTCGTCATGACGAGCGCCCACTACGGCGCCCGGCCCGACCACGCCGTCTGGCAGGGCAAGGCCTACGGCCTGCACGGCCCCGTCACGGTGGACGGGGTCCGGTACCCCGGCCTCGCGGCCTCCACCGGCTACGGCACCGTCACCGGCCTCGCCGGCGCCAACTGCCGCCACACCATGACGCCCTACGTGCCCGGGCTCTCCAAGCTCCCCCGCACCGACTTCTCGGCCGAGGAGAGGCTCCACGGCATGACGAGCGACGAGTACTACGGGGCCACCCAGGTGCAGCGCAGGCTGGAGCGCGAGGTGCGCAGGTGCAAGCGCCGGGTGGCCCTCGGCCAGGAGAGGGGCCTGGACATGACCGCCGACAGGGCCGCCCTTGGCCGGGCCCAGGGGCGCGTCAGGCAGTGGTGCCGGTCCAAGGGGCTGCCCCGCCAGCTGGAGCGGGAGCGGGCCTACGGCGTGGCCAGGCAGCCCAGGGTGCTTGGGAGGGCGGCCCGCGAGCAGGAGCCGCTGGTGCCGAGGAACAGGTCCGGAGCCGTCAGGGACCCGAGGTTCGAGGTCGACCGCAAGACGGTCAACGGCAAGGGCTACCACGACAGGTTCGAGAGGCTCGACCTGCCGAAGCCGGCCCGGGAGTCCGCCTACAGGCAGGCGGGCAGGATACTCGCCGACAGGGACGGCACGGGCACCGAGCGCATGGCCTTCATCGACGCCAGGACCGGGGAGCTCGTCGCCGACACGTTCGGCCAGAGGCCGACGGCCGGGTGGTGCGGCCTGGAACCCGAGGGGGCCGCGGCCCTCGCGAGACACGCCGGGAAGGTGGTGGGCATCCACAACCACGCCATGAGCTCGGCGCCGTCCCTAGGCGACATGACGGCGCTGTTCGACAGGAGGGGGAAACAGGACCTATCTCTCATCGTCGGGCATGACGGGTCCCTATGGAGCCTCAAGGTGCACAGCATCGAGTTCGAACCTGAGTTCCACAGCGAGATGGTAAGGTGGAAAAAGATGGGCGCAGACGAGAACCTTGCTTACCGGAAGGCCTTTGCATGGCTGCTGGAGGAAAACAAGCGACGCGGGTGGTTCGAGATGACGAGCCTGTGACCATGCTCGAGAGGTCCCGTGCGTGGCAGGCCGGGAACCCGTGGGGAGTGAACGACTCGTTCTTCCCGCCCATCAAGGCCATCGTCGTCAAAGGGGAGATCGTCGGCATCGAGGATTCCGACGTGCCACCGGAGATGCAGCGACGCTATGACGAGACCTACGGGAACCGCCGGTAAGCCGGAGGACGACTCCCACCCGACAATGAAGACCGTTCGAGGGCCCCGCGAGGGGCCCTCTCCTTTTTCTCCCCGTTACGGCGCCCCCATCATCCCCGGACAAGGGGCGCGGGGCAGGACCGCGCCCGGGAAGACCGGGAGGTACCCATGACTCTGGACGGTTCGCAGGCACGCACCCCGGGCGAGGGCGGAGCGCCCCAGAACCCCGCGGGCGGCGAGGGCGGCACCCAGGAGTCCAAGCCTGACCACAAGCTGGAGGCCGACAAGATGGCGGGGCGTGCTATTAGCAGGATTACGCCTTGAATGAGGAGACCCCGGTGCGACTCTGGGCACCCGCCTGGACGGCCCCGTGAGGGCCGTCTTTCTTGTTACGGGGCGTTTCTCGAGGTGCTGTACTCCTTCCGCGCATGTGGGGGGAGCAATCGGAATAAGCGGGCAGACTAATCTTTCCGAGTGTTCCTCTGGTGGTTCGGCGTTCCTTGCAGGCGTGGGCGGGGTGGCTACAGCAGGAAGTCGTAGTATTCCGGGTTCTCCCTGACACCTGGCGGGTCGTCCGGGAGCGTGAACCCCTCCGGTCCCGAGACGAGCTCGAAGGCCGACGGGGCCATGAGATAGCTCTCGCCGCTCTCCTCGCACTCGGTGGTGAAGACGCGGATTGGGGAGTCCTCCACGCCGACGAGGTCGTAGGTTTCGCTGTGGGTGTAGTAGGGGTCGGTCTTGCCCTTGCAACGCACCTTCCCGGTCATCTCATGCTCCCTCCGCCTTGCCTGCAGAGCTCTAGCTCGGGTCCGTTACCAAGGGGCAAGAAAGGGTGAGCGGCCGTTCAGCCTGTCGCATGAATCGCGTCAAGTTGACGGTCGCTCGGGCACATAGTAGTTCGGTTACGTGGATTGTCATGTACGCATTGCGGCATGTCGCGTGGGCATCGTGGTGTATTCGGAACTGACTTCTGCCGGTACAATGGCGTTATGACCTGTTGCTGTTCCCTGACTCTGCGGGGATGATCCAGTGCTTGGAGGGCGACGGGAGTGCTCCCTACGATGTGGGGATTGTTTTTCTGCTCGATGTATTACGGGGCATTTGTTGGACATTGGCCGTATGACTGGAGAAATACGAGCCGGTGGGTTTTCGTGCTTTAGCCCGTGTGCGGATTGTTTTTTTGTAGCTGGATTGCTGGTCTCCGCGTAGTTTAGAAAAAAGGATTGCAGTCATCTTCCAGATTGATAAACTAGGGGTGTGCTACGAATTACTAATGTGCTAGGAGGTAATTCTATGTACATGCCCATCACCTCACCCCCATCCCTCTCCAAGCAGTCCCGCACCCTGTGGGCCAAGACGGGGTCGGGCGAGGACGCCACGCAGTGGGAGCCCCTATACGTCCACATGCTCGACGCGGCACAGACGGCGGAGCTCATATGGCGCGACTACCTCGCGGAGAGCACCAAGCGCGTGATCGCCTTCGGCCTCGGCCTGTCCCTGGACGACGCCCGCCGTGTCGTGGCGTTCATCGCCGGCGTCCACGACATCGGCAAGGCGACGCCTCCCTTCCAGTCCCAGCAACGTGATCTGTGGGAGCGGGACCTCGAGACGGGCCTGTCGGGGGACATCCCCCGCGAGCGTTGCCCGCACGCCGTGCTGGGCCAGGAGATCCTTCTCCGGTGGTTCGGGGAGCGGCAGCTGTCCGCCGGCGTCGCGGCCACCCATCTCGCCGCGGTGGTCGGTGGGCACCACGGTGCGTATCCAAGCCCCAGGGACGTCGAGGACGTGGAGCTCCTCGCCTCGGAGCTCCTGGGCGACGAGTCGTGGGCCGCCGTGCAGTGGGAGTTGCTCGACGTCCTGGCCGGCGTGTACCTGGACGACGCCTTGCTGGAGATGCTGCTCTCCTCGACGCCGCAGGCCTTCGCAGGCGTGCTGCTGACCGCCATCGTCATCATGGCGGACTGGATCGCGTCCAACACGGAGCTCTTCCCCCTGGTAACCTCGGTGGACTCCATGGACGGGTTCCGAAGGCGCGCCGGCATCGCCTGGCAGCGCCTGGGGCTTCCCAAGGCGCTCCGGCTGGAGCTCGACGGCTCCCCTCCGGACGAGCTCTTCCATCTGCGGTTTCCCGCCCTCCCGCCGGGGGCGAGGCCGAACTCCGTCCAACGCGCGGCGCATGCAGCCGCCCGTCAATCAGACGGCCCCGCGCTCATAGTCATCGAGGCCCCGATGGGGTGCGGCAAGACGGAGGCGTCGCTTCTCGCCGCGGAGGCGATGGCCGAGAGGTGCGGCCAAAGCGGCTTCGCCTACCTCCTGCCCACGCAGGCAACGTCAAACGCAATGTTCTCCCGTATGGAGCGGTGGATGGGCAACCTGTTGCGTGATACCGGGGCCGAGGGACCGCAGGACCTGCACCTGCTCCACGGCAAGGCGGCGCTCGACGAGGGCTTCCGCGCCCTGCCGGTATGGCGTCCCAGCTCCATGGGGGACGGTCTCGCCCCGGCCGGTGGGGGCGACGACGCCCTGGTCGCCCACCAATGGTTCGGTGGCCGTAAGCGCGGGCTTCTGGCGAACACCGTGGTGGGCACCGTCGACCAGCTCCTCATGGCCGCCCTCAAGGCCAGGCACGTGCAGCTGCGGCACCTCGGCCTCACCGGCAAGGTCGTCGTCATCGACGAGGTGCACGCCTACGACGCCTACATGTCCGTCTACCTCAGGCAGGCGCTCTACTTCCTCGGTACCTACGGTGTTCCCGTGGTTCTCCTATCCGCCACGCTGCCGCCGGAGCGCAAGCAGAGCCTGATCGACGCCTACGAGGGACGCTTCGCCCGTCCCCGGCGGCTTTCCCGCGGGTCCGCGGCCCCGGTGCCCGGCCATCCCTACCCGGCGGTGACCCTGAGCCGGGGGAGGGGGGAGCCCCCGCTGGTCGTGCCCTGCGAGGATGCCGGGACGTCGAGGGACTGTGCCGTCGAGTGGCTCGACGACGGCGACGAGGCGCTGGTGCGTCGGCTCCGGGAGGCACTGGCCGACGGGGGCTGCGCCTGTGTGGTCCGCGACACCGTCTCCCGGGCACAGCACACCTACGACCTGCTGAGGGAGCACCTCGACGTCCCCGTGGTGCTCGCCCATTCCCGCTTCATCGCCGTCGACCGCGCGAGGAGGGACGCCGAGCTGCTCGAGCTCCTCGGCAGGGACGGGCGCCGCCCCCGGTCGTACGTGGTCGTGGGTACCCAGGTCGTCGAGCAGTCGCTGGATATCGACTTCGACGTCATGGTGAGCGACATCGCCCCCGTCGACCTCGTGCTGCAGCGCATGGGACGGCTCCACCGCCACCGCCGCGGTCCCGGGGAGAGGGAGCGGCCGCCGGTGCTCCGCGAGCCCCGGTGCATCCTCACGGGGGGCGCTTGGGACGCCGAGCCGCCGGTCTTCTCCCGCGGGGTCGCCCGGGAGGGAGGCGCCGGCGTCTACGAGGGGGCCCTCCTCTATCGGACGGTGCTCGCCATCCGCGAGCGCGTGGAGGCCGCAGGCGCCATCTCCCTCCCCGGGGACATCGCGCCGCTCGTCGACGAGGTCTACGACCTCTCGGACGACCGCGTCGCGGTGCCTGCGCCGTGGCGCCAGGCCTACGACGAGGCGGTCCGCCGGTATCGCGAACACGAGGACGACCGCGAGCGAAGGGCCGAGGCTTGGAGGCTCCCCCGGTTCGGACGGCGCCAGAAGGCCGGGCTCACCGGGTGGATGGACATGCCGCTGTCGCTGGCCGACGACGTCGGCAGGCAGGCAGTGCGTGACGGCGGCATCGGTGTGGAGGTCGTCCTGCTCCAGCGGGTCGACGGCGGGCTGCGGCTCCTGCCCTGGGTCGCAGCCGAGCAGGGCGTGGGACCTGACCTAGTGGACGGGTCCGGCGCGCCCGTGGAGGAGGCCTGCCGCGTGGCTGGCACCTGCACGGTCGCGCTCCCGGACTGGGTGTGCGCCGACGCGGGGCTCGTCCGCGCGCTCGAGGAGAGCACCGCCGCCTCCGGGCTCGCCGACTCCCCGTGGCTGCTGGGGAGTCTGGTGGTGGGTCTGGACGAGGACGGCGTCGCGGATCTCACGTCGCATCAAGGGGCAAACGGATCGAAGGAAGACGAAGGTAAAATCAGGCTGAAATACAGCCGCGACCGTGGATTGGAGGTCTTCCATGGCATCGGAGACTGAGGGAAGGGGAGGTCCGACCGTGTACCCATCCTTCAACCTCGTCGACGAGGGGTGGATCCCGGTGACGCTGCTCGACGGCAGCGAGGCGGAGCTCTCCCTCCGGGAGGTGTTCCAGAGGGCGAAGGAGGTCCGCTGCCTCTCGTGCGAGCTCCCGACGATGGACCTCGCGGTCCTGCGGACACTCCTCGCCGTGACGGAGCGCGCCCTGGCGCTTCGCTACGACGAGTACGACGAGGAGGACCCCGTCGGGCTGTGGGTGCGCTACTGGAACGCCGGGGAGCTCCCGCTCGACCTTGTCGAGGAGTACCTCGACACGTGGCACGACAGGTTCGGCCTCTTCGACGACGAGCACCCCTTCATGCAGGTGCCCGGGCTGACGGCGACGAACGGGAAGGTGGCCGACGCCCGCAAGCTGCGGAGCGCGTCGGAGAACAAGGCGCAGCTCTTCCCCATGGCCCTCGAGAACGGCGGGGACCGCACGCGTTGCTCGTCGGAGGCGCCCCTGAGCATGGGGCCCGGTGAGGCCGCCCGATGGCTTCTCCACGTGCAGGCCTTCGACACGGGCGGCATCAAGACCGGCATGGTCGGCGACCCCAGGGTCAAGGGCGGGAAGAGGCACGGCTCGTCGCCCGGGTGGCTCGGCAACGTCGGCCCCGTCTACGTGGAGGGAGGCAGCCTCCTGGATACCCTGCTGCTCAACCTCCATCTGGGCAGGTCCTCGGGGGACGCCGACACCCTGTTCGACCCCGACGACCTGCCGGCCTGGGAGCGGGAGCCCGACGGGTGGTCGTCCGAGCGCGTGCCGTCCGGCTTCGCCGACGTCTACACCTGGCAGTCCCGCAGGGTCCGGCTGGCACCGGACGAAGAGGGGAGGGTCACGGGGGTCGTCCTCACCTACGGGAACCCGCTCGACTACGTGAACCGCCAGGAGCTCGAGCCCATGTCGTCCTGGAGGAGGAGCAAGGACCTGGAGAAGCGGCGCCAGGAGGCGGTGGTGTACGTACCCGTGCGCCACGATCCCTCCCGGGCCTTCTGGAGGGGCCTCGAGAGCCTCCTGCCCTCCTCGGACGAATCGGCCGACAGCCTGATGCCCGGCGTGCTGAGGTGGCTGGGCACCCTGTCCACCGATCCCGACGTCCGCCTCCCCAAGGACACGGTGCTGAGGGTCCGCGCAGTGGGTCTCGTCTACGGGACCCAGAACGCCTGCGTGACCGACTCCGCCGACGACGCCCTCGGCATCCCCGTGGCCCTGCTCGACCCGTCGAACGAGGCGCTCGTCGCGCTGGTGAGGCACTGCGTCGGCAAGACCCAGGAGGCTGTGCGGGCCTTCGGGTGGCTGGGGTCGGACCTCGTGAAGGCCTCCGGCGGCGGCCCGGACCCGTGCAAGGCGGCTGCGGCCTTCGCGCGCTCGGAGGCGTACTTCGACCTCGGGCAGCGGTTCAACCTCTGGCTCGGCTCCCTGGGTACCGGGACCGACCCCGTGCGGGCGAGGGACGCATGGTTCGACACGGCACGGCGCGCGCTCCTGTCGCTGGCCTCCCGGTACCTCTCGTCAGTGGACGACCGCGCCCTCGTGGGCCGTAAGGTCGACGACAGGTGGTGCAGCGCCGTCGTCGCGGAACGGGCTTTCATCAACCGTCTGGGGAAGGTGCTTCCCCGCGACACCGACGAGAAGGAGGCCGACGGTGGCGACAAGTGATTACCACAGGCAGAGGGCGGCATTGGCGTGCTACGTCGCACGGCGCGTGGAACGCCTCCAGAAGGGGCTGTCCACCTCGTCCCAGGCCCGTCGCGAGCTCGCGCAGCTCCGCCGTGCCGCCGGGACGACGCCCGGGTCCACGCCGGAGACGTGGGAGGTGGAGTTCGGCGGCCTTCCCGAAGGGCTGGCCGGAAAGGGTGCCCAGGCCTCGGCCGGCGAGTGGGCCGTCCACATCGCCTTGACGCTCTACGCGGCGCACCAGCAGTCCCGGAGAGACCCCATGCACGTTGCCGGTAAGGACCACAGTCTCGGAAGGGCGGTCAAACGCCTCGAGCTCGAGGAACGAAAGGAGAGGGAGGCGGCGGACGGAGAGAAGGACCCCATGCCGCGGCGCTTCGCCTCCCTCCTGGGCGCCTCGGAGCCCGACGCCCTCTCCCACCACGGACGGCAGGTCGTGAAGCAGCTGAGGGCCCATGGCATACCGCTCGACTACGGCGCGCTCGCCGGGGACCTGTTCGGGGTGCTGAGCCCCTACCACCGCGACGAGGTGCGCCTCGAGTGGTGTCGCCAGTTCATACGTCCGATGACGCAGGACAGCGACGCCCCCGCGCCCGCTGAGACGGCAGACAGCAAGTAGTAGAGGAGACAGAGAGATGGCACAGCACGACAGGCTTTTCATCGACATTCACGCCCTCCAGTCCGTCCCGCCGAGCAACATGAACCGCGATGACACGGGCAGCCCCAAGACCGCGCGGTTCGGCGGGGCCACGCGGGCCCGTGTCTCGAGCCAGGCGTGGAAGCACGCCATGCGCGAGGAGTTCGCCGACCTCCTTCCCGAGGACGAGGTCGGCTGCCGCACCCAGCGCGCCGTCGACCTCGTGGCCGACGCCGTGGCTGCCCTCGCGCCCGACATCCCCGCGGAGGACGCCATGAAGGGCGCCGTGGCCGCCCTCTCCGCCACCGGCATCAAGGTGGCGAAGACCGGCGAGACCGGCTACCTCCTGTTCATCAGCCCCCGCCAGGTCAAGGCCTTGGCGGAGCTCGCCGTGGCGGCCATCGAGGGCGACGGGAGCGTCGACAAGGCGGAGGCCAAGCGCGTCCTCAACCCCAAGGAGAGTCCCAACCTCACCTCCGTGGACATCGCGCTCTTCGGCCGCATGGTGGCGGACGGCCCCGACCTCAACGTCGACGCCGCGGCCTCGGTCGCCCATGCACTCGGCGTGGGCCGGGCCGACACCGAGTTCGACTACTTCGTGGGCATGGACGAGCTCCGGCCCGAGGAGAGGTCCGGCGCCGCCATGATCGGCACCGTGGAGTACCTCTCGTCGCTCCTCTACCGCTACGCCACGGTCGACGTCGCCCACCTGTACGAGAACCTCGGCTCCGAGGAGGTCGCCCGCCAGGCGGTGGAGGCCTTCCTCAAGGCCTTCGTCACGTCCATGCCCCGGGGCAAGCAGGCCACGTTCGCCAACCGCACGCTCCCTGCCGCCGTGGTGGTGGAGCTCCGTCGCACGCAGCCGGTGAGCCTTGTGGCGGCCTTCGAGCAGCCCGTGGTGCCGCTCAGTTCCAAGGGCGAGCGCGAGGTGGCCTGCGAGCGCCTGGTGGAGTACGAGGAGGCGGTCGACTCCGCGTTCGGCGAGGCGCCCCTCGCCACCTACGTCGTCCTCGGCGCCCCCGGCACCGAGGCGCTGAAGGGGCTCCCCGGCGCCGAGGCCGTCACGCTCGACGGCATGCTCGAGGCCGTGGGCTCGAAGGTGGAGGCGTTCGTCTCCGGCCTCGAGGGTCGTGACTGAGCATGGGGTACGTCCTGTTGAGGCTCGCCGCGCCCCTGCAGTCGTGGGGCGTCGGGAGCAAGCACGTGTGGCGCAAGACGGCCGACCAGCCGAGCAAGAGCGGCGTCGTGGGCCTCGTGGCCGCCGCCCTCGGCCGCAGGCGCACCGATCCCGTGGACGACCTCGCGCGGTTCGGCTTCGCGGTGCGCGTCGACCAGCCCGGCCTCTACGAGCGCGACTACCAGACGGCCAAGAGGAGGGTGTTCGACCTCGGGTCGCAGAGGTGGGTCCCGAGCAGGAGGGACAAGGACGCCTGGGTGATCGAGCGCTTCTACCTGGCGGACGCCGTCTTCGTCGCCGGGCTCGAGATGCCCGACGACCGCGTCGCCGAGGTCGAGGACGCCCTGCTCCACCCGGCGTTCCCGCTCTACCTGGGGCGGAGGTCGTGCCCGCCCTCCCAGAAGGTCCTGCTCGAGGCGGGCGAGGGGGGCATGGTCGGCCCCCTCCGCGAGGTCCCCTGGCAGGCGACGAGGCGGCAGCTCCTCCACTCCAAGGGCGGCGACGCCCGGGTGGAGGTGCCGGTGCTCCTGGACGAGGAACTCTCCCAGGGCGAGGCCGTCTCCGTGGAGACGGTCGACGACGTCCCGGTCAGCTTCTCCCAGGCGTCCCGGCTCTACGGCGCGCGCCGTGTGGTCCGCGAGCTCTGGCGCGTCGCGAACCCGCACTACGACGGCCCGGGTGCCGACCACGACCCCATGGCGCTTCTCGGAGAGGGGTGAGGGCCATGTACATGACACGGTTTCCCATCAACCTGACGCTCCGCGAGTCGCGGGCCATGCTCGCGTCTCCGTACCGGCTCCACGCGGCCGTCGCGGGGAGCTTCCCGCCCGGCGGTGCCGGCGAGGGCCGCGTGCTGTGGCGCGTCGACGCGGCGCCGGAGGGGGGCAGGAACCTCCTCATCGTGAGCCCCGAGGCCCCCGACCTCCGAGGCCTCAACGAGCAGGTCGGCTGGGAGAGCCCCCGATGGCTCACGGCGGACTACGACCCGTTCCTCGACTCCATCCGGGCGGGCCAGGTCTACCGCTTCCGGCTCAGGGCAAACCCCGTGGTCAGCCGCCCGGGGATCAAGGACGGCGCCGGCCGGTCGAAGCGCGTCGCCCACCTGACGCCGCTCCAGCAGGAGGCGTGGCTCGTCGGCGCCGCCGCCTTCGAGAACGCCGGCAAGGAGGTGCCCGAGCTCTTCCCCCGGAGTCCCACGACAAGGGCCGGGCGCGCCGGTTTTGCCGTCGAGACCGACCCGCAGACCGGGCTGCTCCGCATCCGCGTCTCGGACTCCCGGAAGGAGCGCTTTTCCGCGGGGAGGTCTGGGAGGCAGATAACCCTGTGTACCGCCGTGTACGACGGCGTCCTCCGGGTGACCGACGAGAGGGCCCTCCGCCATGCGCTCGTGTCCGGCATCGGCCGCGCGAAGGGCTTCGGCTGCGGCCTCCTGACGCTCTCGCGCCTGCAGCCCGATGGCTGAGCCGCTGCCGGGGGCGCGGAAGCCCACGCTGCACGAGCTGCCCACCGTGAAGGACCGCATCACGTTCCTCTATGTTGAGCGCTGCCTCGTGAACCGCCGGGACAGTGCGCTCTCCTTCGAGGACGCACGCGGGACCGTGCTCGTCCCCGGCGCCTGTCTCGGCGTGCTGATGCTCGGGCCGGGGAGCAACGTCACCCATCGCGCCGTCGAGTTGGCGGCCGATGCCGGGACGTGCCTTCTCTGGGTGGGGGAGCGGGGCGTCCGCTACTACGCGGGCGGGCGCCCCCTCGCCCGTACGGCGCGGCTCGCCATGAGGCAGGCGCAGCTGGTGAGCAACGTGCGGTCGCGCGTCGCCGTGGCCCGGGCCATGTACCAGATGCGCTTCCCGGACGAGGATGTCTCCGGGCTCACGATGCAGCAGCTTCGCGGGAGGGAGGGCTCCCGGGTGAGGGGAGTGTACCGGGCTTGCTCCAAGGAGTGCGGGGTCCCGTGGAAGGCACGTTCCTACGACCCGGACTCGTTCGAGGACGCGACGCCCGTGAACCAGGCCCTCTCCGCCGCCCATGCGTGCCTGTACGGGGTGGCCCACTGCGTGGTGACGGCCTTGGGCTGCTCGCCGGCGCTGGGCTTCGTCCATACGGGGCACGACCGGTCGTTCGTCTACGACTTCGCCGACCTCTACAAGGCGGACGTCACGATACCCATCGCGTTCTCCGTCGCAGCGGAGGGGCCCGAGGACATCGGTGCCGAGACTCGACGGCGTGTGCGGGACGCGTTCTCCTCGGGGCACATCCTCGAGCGCATGGTGCACGACCTGCAGTGGCTGCTGCTCCCGCATGACGGGACGGAGCCGATCGCCGAGGCCGAGGTCCTGAGTCTGTGGGACGACCGGATGGGGGAGGTCCCCGCAGGCACCGCGTACGGGGACGTCGAGTGAAGGCCGGAACCAGCGGAGGGTGCCCATGGTCGTGATCGTGCTGGAGAAGTGCCCGCTGTCGCTGAGGGGCGACCTCAGCAAGTGGATGTTGGAGGTGAGTCTCGGCGTCTACGTGGGCAAGGTGGGCGCGCGGGTGCGCGACGCGCTGTGGGAGCGCGTGTGCGCCGAATGCAAGGGAGGCCGGGCGACCATGGTCTTCTCCGCGCGCAACGAGCAGGGGCTGGAGTTCCGCACCCACAACAGCCGGTGGCAGCCCGTCGACTTCGACGGGCTGCGGCTGATCATGAGGCCGAATGCGGAGTCCTCGGGTTCAGTGCCGTCGAAGGCGCCGGTCGGGCGACGGCGGCCGAGGGGTGCCCGTCCGCAGCGGCTCGACCTGGCCGATTACGCGGTCGTCGACGTGGAGACCACCGGTCTCGACCCCGGTGCCGACGAGATCGTGGAGGTCGGGGCGCTTGTCGTGTGCGGTGGGGTGGTGACGGACCGGTTCTCCGCCGTCGTGCGATGCGGGGCACCGATGCCTGACGACGTGCTGCGGCTGACCGGCATTACTGCCGGGGAGCTTGCGGCAGGGGAGGAGCTGGAGGGGGTGCTCGAACGACTTGGGGACGTCGTGGGCCTCCTCCCGTGGGTCGGGTTCAACGTGGGCTTCGACCGCGACTTCATCAACGCCGCATGCGACACGTGCGGTGTGGAGCCCTTTGAGAACCAGGTCGTCGACGTGCTGCGGCTGGCGAAAAAGACGCTGCCGCGGCTCCCGCGCTACCGGCTCGGGGACGTGGCCGAGTACCTGGGTGTCTCGACAGAGGGGCAGCACCGCGCGTTGAGGGACTGCGAGATCACGCTGGATGTCCTGAAGCGGCTCGTGGAGTGACGGTTGTGCGAGGGGGGGTGGCTTTCGGATGCTCGTGTTTTGTGGTGTCAGGCGGACCGGGCCGTTTTACTCGGCGCGAGGGGTTTCCGATGCGCGGTCAGGCATGAAAGGGCTCCGATGCGCGATATCGCCGGTTCGTTTGTGGCCGAGACGTGCCCCGCCCATCCAGTAAAGCCATGGGAAACAGGTCGGGAGACAAATGCGAGACGGTATCTAGCTGGGATTCTTTAGGTGCCCCCCGCACCCGCGGGGATGATCCCTGCTTCGACACCAAGGTCGTGCGCTCCGGCGTGGTGCCCCCCGCACCTGCGGGGATGATCTTTCCGGCGTCTCGGGGAACCACTCGTTCCCTCGTGCTCCCCGCATTCGTGGGAGAGGTGGGCTAAGTGGGGGGCATTTTTCTTTTTGCTTTTAGTGCGAGCGGCAGACCGAACGGCCGTATTCCTTGTCGCGGATACCTCGCGGTCTGTGCAAGGCGTTAAGCTGCGTGCGCTCTCATCCACCGCTGCTGTCGCACAAAAAAAGGCGCATACAATCCCGGTGCTTAACCAGGCGCAGTACCGTTACGCCCCCTTTGTATCGCAGGACCCCATGGCCTCTCTGCTGTCATGAGGCAGTGCTGGTCCGATTACTTTGCTGCTCCACCTTCCTGACGAGGGACGGTGGGGGCTCCCCCGTGAATAGCTCTGCATCGCCTTCTTGGCAACTGCTTACTACCTCGAGGTGGTCCCATTTTTGGTAGGTACCGGTTACTCCACGGTGACCTCGCCGAAGACGTCGCAGGTCCCGAGCTCGTCGTAGCGCCCTATTATCGACTTCCCGTCGAGGATGGGTGCCGCGAACAGCTCGTCGAGGGAGCCGAACGGTCCTGCCGTCCACTCCGGCTCCCTCCCGGACTCCGGGTCGGGGACGTCCACGGGGTACCAGTGGCGCTTGCCCGTCCTCTCCTCCAGCTTGAAGTCGAAGGTGTAATCCTTGCCGTTGTAGGTGATGAGCTTCTCGTCGTACTCGCATCGGATGGCGTCGAGGAAGTCGTCAATCTCGAAGTCCCCGTACTGCTTCTCGATTCTCCTCGTCACGCGTTGCCCCGATCTCCTCGACGCGGTGTATGACCAGCTCTGGAAGGTGCCGCTCGTTCTTGGATATCCGTGTATGCAGATAGCTTATTCATCATGGGCGAGCGGGGCTGCCTGTATGGGTCATAGACGCTGGCATTGAGGGGGTGGTCGGTCGATGGGTCTTCATGCGGTTGAGTGTTCGAGTGTGCGCTGCGATAATGAGAGAGCGCAGCTGATAGTACAGGACGGGGAGTGCGCCCGTAAGGGAGGCCCCGGTTCAAATCCGGGTAGCTGCGTATGGCCGCTCTTGGGCGGCCTTTTTTCGTGGCGCGTGGTGGAACGTTCCGTCGGGCTGCTGGCGCGAAAGGCCCCCGATGCGCGGTCGTACTGTCACGAAAGGCCTCCAATGCGTGAAAACGGGCTCTTCGAGTCTCAAATCGCGCAACGAAGGTCGTTCGTGCCAAATCGCGCATCGGGGGCCGTTCGTGCCAGCGTACGTTGGATTCGATGCCGGACCGCCGCACCGGTGCCCCTGCACCTCGGCGTCAGTCACGGGCGCGCAGTTGGGTCGTGTGGTAAAAACGAGGTGCAGCCGTCGCTTTGACGCCCCTTAGTGCGATAGACCGAACGGCTGTTTTTCGTGCTTCGGCCGCTTCGCCCCGCGCTGCCGCACAAAAACGACGACACATACAACCCCGGTGCCTAACCCGGGCGCAGTGTCGTCACGCCATCTTTCTATCACAGCGTTCCATGGTCCCTCTGCCACCACGTGGCAGTGCCACCCCTGCCGCTCCGGATAGAGTCGGGGATTATCGCCCCTACCAGTCGCCTCAAGGAGACGGCCATGGCAAACCGACCCAGAAACGATCGCCAGGACCTCCTGGAATCCATGTACGAACCCGATGGGATACTGCTCACGACGGACGACGCCGTGCTCCGCCGGGGAACCCATGAGGAGCTGAGTTCGTTTCTGATGGAGAACGGAGGCCATGAGCTTTGCGGAATTCTGCGCGATATCCCTTGGCTTCCTGAGTCCGAGAGGGAGAGGTTGACGGGGGACGCTCTACGGCGGTTGGTGGATACCCTCCCAAAAGGCGTCGTCGAGGTGCCGGGCCATGGAATCGTGGGAATCTACACCGTCGAGTACCATGATGATTTCCTCCCCCCGAGAGTCGGCCTCTCGATCCCAAGCCCGTTCGCGTCTGAGGACCGAGGCCGCATTCTCGACCTGCTCACGGATACCCTGCATCGTCTCAATGGCGACGACGAGTTCGAGATCAGTTGCCTTCCCCATGCCTTTCCTGACCGTGCAATGCTCGAGTCTCGCGGCGCATGGATTCATCGTTTCGAGCAGACGAGCCCGCTCTCCCCTGGAGACCGCGAGGTTTATGCCGCGACTTGGGAAGCTTCCTCGGATGCGGAGCTTCAAGGGATTGCCTCGGGTTTCGGTGTGAGCAAGGTGGATCTGTTCTGCGGGTCTCTCGTTTACCGGCTTTCCTGGGGAGCCCCACGTCAGGATGTCGTCGACGACCGTCCTGATACCTGCGGGGCTGGGCTTGACCAGGTGATCTGGTTTGTTCGTGACCTCGTGCTGCGTGTGAAGACCATTGACGACCTCTTCTCATCCGGTCATCCGCTCCGGGCCCTGCGTGTGGCACGGGAGGCGATCGCCGCCCTCCGGTCCTCTTCCAGGGGTGGCAATAGGCCCGACAGGAGGGTGGTCGCGGAGGCAGAGCGCGAGATCGACAGGTTCGAGCGTGATTTGCGAGACCGCGGCGAGGGAGAATGACGGGCAGAAAGGTTCTTGGCAAGGCCAGGTGTCTCGGAAACGATGGCTTTTGTTTCGTCAAAGGATGCGTCTACGACCCTTGGCGTCGAGGAATCGTTGGCGCGTGTTTTCACCGCCGAGTGCGAGGATGGGAGGGGGTTGCCCGATATCTCCGACCACCTTTGAGCCGGTCAGCTTGGCGAGGGTAGCGAGTGGCCGGAAGAACCGCCGCTCATGAAGGAGCACCCTGAGCGGTCTGCAGCGTTTTACTGAACCCTTCCACGCATCGGCTCTCTGGCAGTCTCATGCGTGGGTCGTCCCCCCCCCCTTGGGACAGGCTTCGAGGAGGGTGAACGCCTTCTCTTTGCACGGCGGCTTTCGGGTGGCTTTTGCGATGGTACACTGCGTTTTGGTGGGGTGCTGGCGCTGGAGGCCCACCGATGCACGATTTGGCGCGAGAGATCCTCGATGCGTGATGGGCTTGGCACAACGGCCGTCCATGCGCGCGTGCTCGTCTTTCGCGCAGCGAGGCCCTCGCGCCAGTGGCATCACGCACCGAAGCCTTTTCGTGTCAGGGGGGCGACACACTCATGGCCTCCATGCCTTTCCTCCATCGCCGCGGAAAGCGGGGCATCTGAGCCCTTCCCCGTCCGCACACCAAGGCCGCACAGTAGGGGGCCCATGACGCAAGACGCCCTTGCTGTGCGTTCGCTAAGGCCATTTCGACGCGAGACACCCTTAGCGAGCGGTTTTCCTCACACAAGTGCCCCTTAGTGAACGCCCTCGCCGCACAGTAAGGCCCGCTTGCGTCGAAGGGCCCTTACTGTGCGCCCTTGCTGTGCATGCGGCCGGCCCGCACCCTTGCGCGCCTGCCACGCCGGCGCCCTGCCCTGCCCCCACCCGCGCCTCATATCAATCATGAAATAGACGAAGAGACGGATCGGCCACGCGCCGCCGCCACGCTCCGCCGTCACGCCGCTGCCATGTCCTCCAACGGCTCCGGCCACCCCGCGCCCCGTCGCGACTCCCCGCTATACTGGGACGTCGACCCAGCTCCCCGCGCACAAGGAGGACCATGACCCCCGCAGGCATCCGCCGTGCCGTCTCCTCGCCGACGGCCGCCAAGCTCATGCTCGTGGCCTGCGCCGTCGTGTGGGGTTCCTCGGCGTTCATGATGAAGGACGCCACGGAGTCGCTGCCGGTCTTCTGGCTCCTCGCCATCCGCTTCGGCATCGCCGCCCTCCTCATGTTCGTCGTCTTCCTCAAGAGCGTGCGCGCCCACCTCGACCGCCGCACCGTCGGCGTCGGCCTGCTCCTCGGCCTCTGGGAGTGGGGAGGCTACGCGGTTCAGACCGTGGGCCTCACCATGACCACGCCGGGCAAGAGCGCCTTCATCACCGGCAGCTACGTCGTCATGGTCCCCTTCATCGCCTGGGCCATGGGCATGGGGCGCCCCCACCGCTGGGACCTCGCCGCGGCGGCCATATGCCTGGCGGGCCTCGGCTTCGTGGGCCTCGACGGCGGGGGCCTCGTCAACCTCGGCGACGTCCTCACCGTGGTGTGCGCCCTGCTCTTCGCCCTGCAGTTCGTCGAGGTGTCGCGCCGCGGCGGCGAGCTCGACATCTGGGCCCTCACCGCCTGGCAGTTCCTGGCCATGTTCGCCCTGTCGGCGCTGCTCGCGGTCTTCGAGCCCGCGCCCTCGCCCGCCGTGTTCACCCCGCCGCTGCTCCTGCAGCTCGCCTACTTCGGCGTCGTGTGCTCGTTCGTGAGCCTCGCCGCCATGAACTACGCCTTCACCCGCGTCCCGCCGGCCGAGGGCTCGCTCCTCGCCTGCCTCGAGTCGCCCGCGGGCGTCCTCTTCTCCGTCATGGCCGGCCACGAGATCCTGTCGGGGCGCCTGGTCCTCGGATTCGCCCTGATCTTCGCCGCCGTGATCGTCTCCAACGGCTGGCCGTGGTACCGCGAGCTCCGCGCCCGGCGCGCCGCAGAGAAACCCCAGACACCCGGGAGGAACCATGCGTCCTGAGGCCATCGAGGCCGTCTGCTTCGACTTCGACGGCACCCTGGCCGACACCGAGCCCCTCGGCATCGAGCTCGACCTCGAGGCCTACCGGTCCTTCGGGCTCGAGGTGCCGCTGGAGGAGGCCCATACCGTCTGCGGCACCGACGGCAAGGCGTCGGTGGAGGCCATCCTCGCCAACCACGGGCGCCCCGACCTCACGGCCGAGGACTTCGAGGCCCGGCGCCGCCCCAGCTCCCAGATCTACCGCTCCATGGGGCTCACGGTCTTCCCCGGGGCCTTCGAGTGCGTGCGCTCGCTCAGGGCCGCCGGCGTCAAGTGCGCCGTCGTCTCCACCACGGCGGCCTGCGACCTCGCCTACGGCCTGTCGCGTATCGGCGCCATGGACTGCTTCGACGCCATGGTGGCGGGCGACATGGTGGGGCACCGCAAGCCCGCGCCCGACCCCTACCTGCTGGCGCTGTCGCTCCTGGGGGTGGACGCCTCCCGGGCCATCGCCGTGGACGACTCCCCCGTGGGCATCGCGAGCGCCAGGGCCGCCGGGCTCCACGTGGTGGCCTTCACCGGCTCGGCGATACGGCAGGACACCTCCGCGGCCGACGAGACGCTGGCCGCCTGGCCCCTCGACCTGGGGCTCTAGAGCCCCTCGGGCGGGGTGAGGCGCAGCTCGACGTCCGCGGCCAGGCGCCGCTCCAGGCAGCGCCGCACGTTGAGGGAGTCGGACGCCTCGAAGAAGCGCTCGGCACCGTCGCGGTCCATGCCGCCGGCCACCTTGCGGCCCACCAGGCGTTCGCGGAGCAGGCCGGGGTCCACGTCCACCCACACCGTGAGCGGCGAGAGGCGCGACAGGCCGCGCCACGGCTCCTCGTCCAGCAGCAGGTAGTTGCCCTCGACGATGAAGGTGGGGGAGGGCACGCGCACGGTCTCGCCTACGACGTCGTGGGCGATGCGGGAGTAGACCGGCCAGGGGTCCGGTCGGACGAGGGCGCGTCGCAGGCCGTCGATGTCGTAGGTCTCGGGCGCCCCCTTGCGGCCGAGGAGCCCGTGCTCCTCCAGCCAGGCGTTGGGCCGGTGGAAGCCGTCCATGGAGAGCGCCGGCACCCGGTGGCCGCGCATCTCGCAGAGCCGCTCCAGCACGAGGGCCACCGTCGACTTGCCCGACCCGGGCGGACCTGCCAGGAGCACCGGCCCGGGGCCCGTGCGCGTGATGCGCCAGGCCAGGGGCACGAGCACCCCCTCGAGGTCGGCCTGAGAGAAACGGGCCGCCTGGGGCAGCCCGTTCACGGTGAGGTCGAACGTGACGGTGGGACCGGCCACGCTCACAGCAGGATGAAGAGGCAGACGGCGGCGAGCACCACGAACGCCGCCCAGACCATGTTGGCGATGCGGATGCCGCGCCGCATCATGGCGCGGTCCGCCGCGCGGTCGACCGCCTTGGTGTCACCCCCCACCGGCGTCTCGGCGACGTCGGGTTGGATGGGGTGGCGCCGCAGGGAGAAGTCGAACCGGAGCTCCGAGCCGCAGCAGGGACAGAAACCCGTCTCGTCCGAGACGTCGTGGCCGCAGTTGATGCACTTCATGGGGCCCCCTCGCAGAGCATGCGGACAAGTATGCCAGTGGCCCCATTTTACAAGCCGAGTTTACGTATGTGAACCCTTCTTGCAGAAAAGGAAAGAGCGGAAGGGCATATTCTCAAGCATGGGTTTTTCTGCTACAAACCGCAGGCCCCTTGGATGAACGCGAGCACGTCGTCGTAGACCTCCTGTGCCCCCTCCTCGTTGAGGATCTCGTGGCGCATGCCGGGGTAGAGCTTGCCGCTCACGTTGCGGTACCCGCGGTCGCGGAGGAACCCCTGGGCGTCGTTCCATGCCTCCTCGCCGAGGGTGACGGGGTCGTCGGCGCCGGCGACGAACAGGATGGGGAGGTCGGGGCGGCTCACGGCCCAGCCGCGGATGTCGTAGACGTCGCGCACGAGCGAGAGCAGGTTGCGGTAGCCGTTGAGGGTGAAGACGAAGCCGCAGAGGTCGTCCTCGTCGTAGCGGCGCACGTTCTCCTCGCTCGCCGACAGCCAGCGCAGCGGGTGCTCGCCGGGCAGCCCCTTGCCGTAGCCCCCGAAGACGAGCCCGTTCACGAGGGCCGACTTGGCCCTGGGCCCCTTGACCAGGGAGAGCGCGTCCACGAGCACCATGGCCGCGTCCTTGCCGGGGTTGTCCCCCGGGGCGCCGCAGACCACGAGGCCGTCGATCTCGTCGTCGGCGTCCTTGATGAGGCTGCGCACCACGAGGGAGCCCATGGAGTGGCCGAAGAGCACGAGCGGCAGCCCGGGGTGGAGGCCCTTGAAGTGCCGCTGCACGCAGAGGACGTCGTCCACGATGGCGCGGCCCGTGTCGTCGTAGAGGTAGCCGAGGTCGGCCGGGTCCCTGACCGAGGCCCCGTGGCCGCGGTGGTCGTGGACCACGGAGGCGATGCCGTGGGACGCGAGCCACCCCATGAAGGGGTAGTAGCGCTCCTTGTGCTCCTCCATGCCGTGGGAGAACTGGACGAGGCCCACGGTCTCGCCGTCCGGCACCACCTCGGCGCAGGAGAGCTCGAGGCCGTCGAAGGGCGAGGCGAGGGTGAAGGTGCGAGGTTGCACGGTGGCTCCTTAGGGGTTGTCCGGGTCGGCCGCCCCGGGCGGGAGGCCGCGGTGCGACGCCCGGTTCCTACCCGGACGTACGGCCGCGGCGCGCGGGCGTCTCCACGAGCCAGATGCCCAGGCACACCACGGCGATGGAGGCGAGCGCCACGACGCCCAGGGGGTGCCCCTGGTCGCCGAGGGTGAGCAGCGACATGGTCACCCCGAAGATGGGGAGCGTGAAGCTGTAGACCACCACGGAGCTCACCGGGTGCGTGGCGAGCAGGACGCTCCACACCGTGTAGGCCACGGCCGAGACCGCCACGAGCCACGCGAGCACGCCCCAGGCCGCCGGCCCCGAGGGCGCGAGGCCGCCGCCCAGCGCGGCGCCCACGGCCCAGAGCACGGCGCCGCCCATGACGAACTGCCAGCCCGCCAGGAGCACGGGGTCGCTCCGGCGGGAGTAGCGCGACGCCAGGACGCTCGCCACGGCGGCGAACACCGTGGCGAGGGCCAGCAGCCCCTCGCCGTCGAGGGAGAACCCCATGGCGCCGCCCCAGTTGAACAGCGCGAGGCCGCCCACGCCCACGAGGGAGCCGGCCACCTTGCGGGCGGTGAGCGGCTCGCTGTGGAAGACGCAGGCCCCCACGACGAGCGCCGTGAAGACCTCGAGGCCCTGGATGAGCGAGGCCGAGACGCCCGTCGCGTGGGCGAGACCCAGGTAGTAGCAGGTGTACTGCCCCACGGTCCAGGTGAGGCAGAGCTTGGCGGCGTCGACCGTGCCATGGGCGCCCAGGCGCGGGAGGCGCCGGTTGCGGAGCGACCAGCCGGCGAGGATGCACGCGCCCGCCAGGGCGAACCTCACGCCGGCGAAGACCATCTGACCGCCGGCCGCCCCTCCCGGGATGCCGAAGAGCCCGTAGCCGACCGCCACCCCGGGCACGGCGCTGCCCCACAGCAGGCAACACGCGAGGGCGCCCGCCACGAGGCCCGTCGGCGTGCCGAGGAACCCGCCGCCCGCGGGCGCGGGGCCTCTGCCGGCGGCGTTCCCGGAACCGCCTGCAGCCTCCGGGGCCGCGTCCCTGCCGGCGGCCGTCACCGGGCGAGCCCCGCGCAGAAGGCCACGAGCTCCTCGACGTCGGCCATGGAGGTGGCCCAGGAGCACACGAGGCGCACCACCCGGCGGCCGTCGGGCAGGGTGAGGAAGGTCTCGGCGCCTGCCGCCCTCTCGAGCGCGTCGGCCACGGCGGGGTCCACGGTGAAGAACTGCTGGTTGGTGTCGCTCGGCAGGTAGGGCTCGTAACCCGCCGCCACGAGGCCGTCGCGGAGGGCGAGGGCGCACCCGTCGGCGTGCCGGGCCAGGCTCCAGTAGAGGCCGTCCTCGAAGGCGGCCTCGAACTGCACGCCCAGCAGGCGCCCCTTGGCCATGAGGCCGCCGCGCATCTTCTGGAGGAACGGGAAGTCGCGGCGCAGCCCCGGGTCGCGGATGACCACGGCCTCGCCGAAGAGCATGCCGTTCTTGGTGCCGCCGACGGTGAAGGCGTCGGCGCGGCTCGCGATGTGGCGGAGCGACAGGTCGTTGGCCGGCGACTCCAGCGCGGCCCCCAGGCGGGCGCCGTCCACGTAGACCTTGCAGCCGCGGTCCCGGGCCCAGTCGCAGACGGCGTCGAACCGCCCGCGACCCCACACGCCGCCGAACTCCGTCGAGTCCGTGATGTAGACGAGGGCCGGCCGCGTCATGTGGCGCCCGCAGCTCGTCTGGTACCGCCAGACGCGCTCGGCCTCCTCCACGGAGAGGAACCCGTCGGTGTCGCGGGTGGGCAGCACCGTGCGCGCACAGGCCCCGACGGCGCCGGTCTCGTGGGTGACGATGTGGGCGTCCGGCGTGCAGATGACGCCCTCGTAGTCGCGCAGCATGCCGGCCACGCAGACGAGGTTGGCGCTCGTGCCCCCGATGCAGAACTCGACCATGGCGTCGGGCTGCCCGCAGACATCTCGGATGAGGGCGCGGGCGCGCTCGGTGTGGGGGTCGCCCTCGGTGTAGCCGACGGTCTGCTCCTCGTTGGTGGCCACGAGGGCCTCGAGGATCCGGGGCGCGGCGCCCTCGGAGTAGTCGTTCTTGAAGCTGCGCATGGGACTCCCTGGTGCCGTGGCCGGTGGGACAGTGGCCAGTGTATACCGGCCGCGCCGTGTCCCTCCTTTCCGGCGGCCCATGGTTGCGCCTCTGTGACGGCTGGCCGCGGGGCGGCGCCCGCGCCGTAGAATGGCCCGAACCCGGCAAAAACGAGAGGACCTGCCATGGAGAAGAAGGACATCGACTGGGGCGAGCTCACCTTCAGCTACCAGCCCTGCGACTACAGCTACGTCTGCGACTACGAGGACGGCGAGTGGGGCGAGGGCGGCCTCACGCCCGACCACACCGTGACCCTCTCCGAGTGCGCGGGAATCCTCCACTACTGCCAGGAGTGCTTCGAGGGCCTCAAGGCCTACACCACCGAGGACGGCTCCATCGTGTGCTTCCGCCCCGACCTCAACGCGCGCCGCATGGCCGACTCCGCCGAGCGCCTCGTCATGCCGCCGTTCCCCGAGGACCGCTTCGTGGACGCCGTGAAGCAGGTCGTCGCCGCCAACGCCGCCTGGGTGCCGCCCTTCGGCTCCGGCGCCACGCTCTACGTGCGCCCCATGATGTTCGCCACCGGCGAGGTCATCGGCGTCAAGCCGGCCGACAAGTACCAGTTCCGCATCCTCGTGACGCCCGTGGGCCCCTACTTCAAGGGCGGCGTGAAGCCCATCACCATCTGCGTGTCCGACTACGACCGCGCCGCGCCCCACGGTACCGGCAACATCAAGGCCGGCCTCAACTACGCCATGAGCCTCTACCCCTACGAGAAGGCCCACGAGAAGGGCTTCTCCGAGAACCTCTACCTCGACTCCGCCACCCGCACCTACGTGGAGGAGACCGGCGGCGCCAACGTGCTGTTCGTGGACGAGGACGGCCGTCTCGTGGTGCCGCAGTCCGCCACCGACTCCATCCTGCCCTCCATCACCCGCCGCAGCCTCGTCTCCGTGGCCCGCGACATGCTCGGCATGGAGGTCGTGGAGCGCCCGGTGCGCTTCGACGAGGTGGACGGCTTCGTGGAGTGCGGCCTCTGCGGCACCGCCGCGGTGATCAGCCCGGTGGGCCGCATCGTCGCCGGCGACCACGAGGTCGTGTTCAACGGCGGCTCCGACGAGATGGGCCCCGTCATGACCAAGCTGCGCGACACCCTCACCGGCATCCAGGCAGGCACCGTCGAGGCGCCCGAGGGCTGGATCGTGCAGATCCCGGTGGAGTAGGGGCCTCGTCGCCTCCGGCCGGCTGTCCCATCGGTCGGACACTTTTGTCCCACTTCGTCATTTTGGTCGGACACCTTCGCTGTCACGTGAGCGGCCCGCCCGGAACCGGTTCCGGGCGGGCCGTTTTCATCCGGCGCGTGAGGCAGTGGCGCCCGGCCCATCCGCCACTTCATCTGTTTCTCTGTTGATGGGCGTCGGGCGCCGGTGCGGCATCCGCCAAGGTGGGACAGAGGTACCCGACCATTGGGACAGAAGTGTCCGGGTGGTGGGACAGGGGCCCGGGTCAGTAGCTGGCGAGGAACTCCCTCGTGCGCTCCTGTGCCGGGTGGTCGATGACCTGCCCGGCCGGGCCCTCCTCGACCACGCGGCCGCCGTCCATGAAGATGACGCGGTCGGCCACGTCGCGGGCGAAGGCCATCTCGTGGGTCACGATCGCCATGGTCATGTGCCGGGCCGCCAGCTCGCGGATGGCGCGGAGCACGCCCTGGGTGAGCTCGGGGTCCAGGGCGCTCGTGGGCTCGTCGAAGTAGAGCACCTGCGGGTCCATGGCCAGGGCGCGCGCGATGGCCACGCGCTGCTGCTGGCCGCCGGAGAGCTCGCAGGGCACGAGCCCCTCCTTGCCTGCCAGGTCCATCTGGGCGAGGAGCTCCCGCGCCCGTGCCTCGGCCTCGTCGCGGGGCACGCCCTTGACCACCTGCGGGGCGTCGGCCACGTTCTGCAGCACCGTGCGGTGGGGGAACAGGTTGAAGTTCTGGAACACGAGGCCGAACCGCTCCCGCGCGGCCTTGAGCTCCGGCGCCTTGGCGTACACGGCGCGCCCGCCCTCCTCGCGCGCCACCTCGAGGTCCCCGTACGCCAGGGAGCCGTCGTCCAGGCGCTCCAGCAGGGTGAGGCAGCGCAGCAGCGTGGACTTGCCGCCGCCCGACGGCCCGATCACGGCCAGCACGTCGCCGGAGTTCACCTCGAGGGAGATGTCGCGCAGCACCTCGGTGTCGCCGAAGGCCTTGCGCCCGTGGGAGAGGCGCACCACGGCGCCGTCGCGGTTGTCGGTCATGGCGACCCCCTAGTCGTGGTAGTAGGACAGGCGCCGCTCGATGGAGGAGAGCGCCGCCTCGATGAGCAGGTTGATGCCCCAGTAGACGAGGCCGGCCACGAGGTAGGGGACCATCGACACCTCGCGGGCGGCGAGCGCCTTGGCGGCGTTGAACATCTCCATGATGCCCAGCACGAAGGCCAGCGACGTGTCCTTGACCAGCGTGATCACCTCGTTGCCGATGGCCGGCAGGATGCGCTTGACCACCTGGGGCAGCACGATGCGCAGGAAGGTCTGGGAGCGCGTGTAGCCGAGCACCTCGGCGGCCTCGTACTGGCCGCGCGGGATGGACTGGATGCCGGAGCGGTAGATCTCGGCGAAGTAGGCGGCGTAGTTGAGGATGAAGCCCACGGCGCAGGCCACGAACTTCCAGTTGGGGCCCATGTTGAGGCCGAAGAGGTAGTACGGGCAGAACATGATGGCCATGAGCTGCAGCATGAGGGGCGTGCCGCGCATGACCGAGATGTAGAGCCGCACCACAGCGGCCAGCGGCCGGCAGCGGCTCATGCGCCCGAGCGCCACCACGATGCCCAGGGGCAGGGCGCCCACGAGGGTCACGACGAAGATCTCGAGGGTGAGGACGAGTCCCTGGAGCAGGACGTCCATCATGACTGCGAACTCCATCCGGTGCCTTCCTAACGGAAACGGGCCCCGGCACGCGCGCCCGGGGCCCCGATGCCATGTCTGTCGAGCGGCCCTACCCGAGGGTCCAGTTGCCGTCGTAGTCCACGCCGTAGTCCGCGTAGCGCTCGCAGATCTCCTTGGCGGTGCCGTCCTCGGTGAGCTCCTTCAGGGCCTGGCTGACCTTCTCGGCGCGGTCGGTGTCGCCGAGCTTGAAGCCCACGGCGTAGTGCTCGGAGGAGAGGGGCTCCTCGACGGTGGCGAAGGCGTCAGGGTTGGCCGAGGTCTGGTAGGCGGCGATGGACAGGTCGCATGCCACGGCGTCCACGAGGCCGCTCTCGAGCTGGGCGAAGGCGTTGTTGTAGTCGGACAGCTGGTCGAGGGAGCCGAACGTGGCGGAGAGGTCGGCCTTGTCGCCCTCGAGGACCTCGAGGGCCGCGGAGTCCACTTGGGTGGCCACGGTCTTGCCGGCGAGGTCGGAGAGGCCCTGGATGCCGGAGTCCTTGCGCACCACGACGACCTGCTCGTTGAGCATGTAGGGCTCGGAGAAGGTGTACTTGTCCTCGCGGCCCTCCATGGTGAAGCCGTTCCAGATGCAGTTGATGGAGCCCTGGTTCATGAGGGCGTCCTTGGCGTCCCAGTCGATGGCCTGGCACTCGAACTCCCAGCCGAGCCTGTCGCACACGGCCTTGGCGAGGTCGAGGTCGAGGCCGGTGGGCTGGCCGTCGTCGCCGATGAAGCCGTAGGGCGGGTAGGAGTTGTCGTAGCCCACGACGAGCTTCTCGGTGGAGGCCTCGGCCTCGGGGGCGGCCGTGCCCTGGGACTGCGAGCACGCGGCCAGGCCGACGAGGGCGAGGCAGGCGAGGGCGCAGCACAGGAGGGTGGTCAGCTTCTTCTTTGCCATGGGGTCCTCCTCGATGGGGGCGGGTTTCCGTGCCGCATACTTTAGCACAGTAAAGTATCGGCCCCGTTCCTGTGACGTTCCTGCAACAAAGGGCCTGCCCGGGGCGACCGTCTCCCTTGTACCGCCCCCGTCCGCGGTGCGAAGATGGGGGTTCGACCGCACCGACACCAGCGTCACCCCGGGAGGGCCCATGCAAGCCAAGAAACCAGAAGGAACCGAGGACCTCTTCGGGGCGCGCATGCGCGCCTGGGAGCGCATGCAGGCCGTTGCCCGCGAGACCTTCTCCCGCTACTGCTTCAGCGCCATCGAGACGCCCGCCATGGAGCAGGTGGACGTCTTCGTCCACGGCATCGGCACCTCCACGGACGTGGTGCGCAAGGAGATGTTCCGCGTGTTCTCGGGCGCCAACTTCGCCAACGTGCTCGAGAAGGGCTCCGAGGCCGGCCTCAAGCCCGGCAAGCGCCTGGCCCTGCGCCCCGAGGGCACGGCGGGCTTCGTGCGCGCGGCCGTGGAGAACACCTTCGTGCCCCAGGGCGGCGCGCCGGTGAAGATGTGGTACGCCGGCCCCATGTTCCGCGGCGAGCGTGTGCAGAAGGGCCGCCTGCGCCAGTTCCACCAGATCGGCGCCGAGGTGCTGGGCGCCTCCGACCCGGCCCTGGACGCCGAGGTCATCGTCATGCTCATGGACTTCTACCGTGCCCTGGGCCTCGACATGTCCCGCGTGCGGCTGCTGGTCAACTCCATGGGCGACCCCTCCTGCCGCCCCGCCTACCGCGAGAAGGTCCGGCGGTTCATCCTCGACCACGCCGACGAGATGTGCGACGAGTGCGCCGTGCGCGCCGACACCAACCCGCTGCGCGCCTTCGACTGCAAGAACGAGCACTGCCGCGAGGTCATGGCCGCCGCGCCCAAGATCGCCGACGAGCTCTGCGACGAGTGCGCCGAGCACTACGCCCGCGTGAAGGCCTACCTCGACGAGGCCGGCGTGGCCTACGAGGAGGACCCCACCCTCGTGCGCGGCCTCGACTACTACACGCGCACGGTCTTCGAGGTGCAGGTCACGAGCGGCATGGGCTCCCAGAGCGCCATCGGCGGCGGCGGCCGCTACGACGGCCTCATGGAGCTCGAGGGCGGCAAGCCCACCCCGGGCATCGGCTTCGCCGTGGGCTTCGAGCGCATCATGCTCGCCCTGGAGGACCAGGGCGTGGACCTCGCCGGGCCCGAGCCGTCCTGCGTCTACGTCGCCTGCGCCGCCCCCGGGTGCCGCGACGCGGTCTTCTCGGCGTGCCTGGCCCTGCGCCGCGCCGGCGTGCGCGTGGAGGCCGACTACCAGGGCCGCTCGCTCAAGAGCCAGTTCAAGCAGGCCGACAAGCACAACGCGCGCCTGTGCGTGGTCATCGGCCCCGACGAGCTCGCGGCCGGGTGCGCCACCGTGCGCGACATGGCGAGTCACGAGCAGAGCCGGGTGCCGCTGGACGGGCTCGCCGAGGCCGTCCGCGGCCTGATCTGACGCGGGCGGGTGCGCGATGGTCTTCCATCTCGTCGACCCGGCCACGGGGGATGAGGCGTCGAGCGACGGCCGCCCGGTGGTGGCGTTCCTCGCGCCCGAGATGTGCGGCTGGTGGGCCATGGCGCCCCTGTCGGCCCGGCTTCCCGAGGGCGTCCTTGCCCTGCTTTCCACGTGGGACGGCTGGGGCGAGGCCGCGGGCCGCGCGTTCTCCGGCATAGCCGCCGAGGCGGCCTCCCTCCTGGAATGGGCCCGCGCCCACGGGCCCCTGGCGGCCACGGTCGGCTGGGGCATGGGCGGCCAGGTGGCCGTGGAGGCGGCCTTCTCCGACGCCCGCCTCACGGGCGCCCTGCTCGTGGGCGACGTGCTCTGTCGCGAGGTCCCGGGGTCGCGCCCCTCGGCGTGGCTCACGGGCCTCGCCTGGCGCCTCATGGGCGGTCCGGCGACCGTGCAGCCCGGGGCGGCCGAGGCGTTCGACAGTGCCGTGGAGGGCGCGGCCGGGGCGCTCAGGCGCGTGGCCAGACGGCGCCGCTATGTCGCGAGCCAGATGGACGGCCTGGCCATACCCCGGGCCTACCTGGACCGCTTCGCCGCCGACGTCGCCGCGACGCCCCGCGGCGTGGTGGAGGCCATGACCGCGGCCGTGGAGTCCTGGCGCGTGCCCGCGGGCGGCGCCCCGGGCTGCCGGGCCGTCGTGGCCGTGGGCGGGCTCGACGGCCGCCCCTACCGCGAGAGTGCCGACGACCTGGCCCGCGCCCTCTGCGCGCCGGCGCCCATGGTGGCCCGCGACCTCGCGCGCAACGAGCTCTGCCTGCGCTACCCCGCCAGGGCCATGGAGGCCCTGCAGCCGCTTCTCCCCAAGCCCTGACCCGTCCAAGGAGGTCCCATGGCCCGCCGCCCCTTCCGCGTCCTGTCCGCCGACGACTCCGCCGTGCGCCTGGCCGTGCGCGGCGCCTGCACCTGCCGCGAGCTGCTGCTGGCGGCCGGCGTCTCCCGCGCCGCCGCCGCAGCGGCGGAGTCCGCCCACCGGGTGACCCGCGAGGGCGTGCCGCTCCAGGCCCCGGTCGCCCTGGAGCCGGGCGACGTCGTGGAACTGGCCCTGGAGGAGGCCGACCCGGGGTTCCCGGACGTCGAGCCCGCCGCCGTGGCGTGGGAGGACCCGGCTGGGCTGTTCCTCGCCGCCGACAAGCCCGCCGGCCTGCTGGTGCACCCCGACGGTACCGGTGCCGAGTGCCTCGTGGACCGCGTGCAGGCGCGCCTCGCCGCCGACGGCCGCGTGCGGGAGGCCCACCCGGTGCAGCGCATCGACGTCGACACCTCGGGCCTCGTTCTCTTCTCGCTGGCCCCCGAGTTCCAGGCCGCCGTGGACGCCCAGGTGGCCGACGGCTCCATGGAGAAGGTCTACCTGACGCTGCTGGCCGGCACCGTGGACCGGGAGCTCACGGTGGAGCGGCCCGTGGGCCGCGACCGCCACGACGCGCGCCGCATGTACGTGGGGGCCGGTCGCCCGGCGCTGACGCGCGTCTCGCCCGTGGCCCCCGTGCGCCTGTCCGGCGGCCGCGAGGCCACGCTGTGCACCGCCTCCATCTCCACGGGGCGCCGCCACCAGATCAGGGCCCATGCGGCCTGGGCGGGTCATCCCGTGGTGGGCGACCGCCTCTACGGCGGCCCCGCGGCCGACGGCCTCATGCTCCATGCGTGGCGGGAGGCCTTCACGCACCCGCTCACGGGCCAGCGCGTCCGCGTCGAGGCGCCGGTGCCTGCGCGCATGGCGCGCCTCATGCCCGAGGGCGCCCTCTAGCGGCGCCGCGCCCGCCGACGCCACCCGGGCCCGCCCGCACCCGCGTGCCGGCGGGCCGTCCGTCCCCGTCCACCCGCCGCCTTCCGGAGAGGAGCCACCGTGCGGCTGATCCTCCACTTCCTGAAGCCCTACCGCCTCAAGTTCCTGCTCATCTGCCTCCTGCTCTGCGTGGACGTCGTGGGTACGCTCGCCATCCCCACCGTCGCCGCCAGGATCCTCAACCTGGGCACCGCCCACGCGTCGTTCTCGCTGCTCGTCGAGGCCGGCGTGCAGATGTCGCTCGTCGCCCTCGTCACGGGCGCCGCCACCACGGCGGCCGCGGCCCTCTGCGCCGGGCTCTGCACCTCCGTGGGGCGCGACATCCGCTGCGCCCTCTACGCCAAGTCCATGAGGCTCTCCGTCTACGACTTCCGCCACTTCGGCGTGGCCTCCGTCACCACCCGCACCTCCTCCGACGTCACCACGGTGCAGACCCTGCTCACCCAGGCCATCCTCATGGTGGTGCCCGTGCCGCTCATGGCCGTGGCCGCGCTCGTGATGACCTTCTCGGTGGACGTCACGGCCGGCTGGTTCCTCGTGGCGGCCATCGCCGTGCTCATGGTGGTCGTGGCCGTCATCCTGCGCTCGGTGTCGCCGCTGTTCACGCGCCTGCAGAAGCAGCTCGACACCATGACCCAGGTGCTGCTCGAGAACCTCTCGGGCGTGCGCGTGGTGCGTGCCTTCAACCGGCAGCGCCACGAGAACGCGCGGCTCGACGCCTCGTTCGCCGCCTACGCGGAGACCGCCATCAAGGCCAACAAGCTCTTCACCAACGTCGACGGCTTCCAGTACGTGGTGATGAACCTCTTCGTGATCGCCGTCTACTGGACGAGCGGCGCCCGCATCGCCGTGGGCGAGCTCGGCATCGGCGACATCACGGCGCTCGTGGAGTACGCCATCATGGTGCTCATGTACATCCTGATGGCGCAGTTCGTGTTCATCATGGTGCCGCGCGCCCTCGAGTGCGCCGGCCGCATCCAGGAGGTGCTCGACTACGCGCCCGAGATCGACGACCTCCCGGGCGCCGTCGACGGGCTCTCGCCCGAGGACGGCGTGCCCACCCTGCGGTTCTCGCGGGTGCGGTTCCGCTACCAGGACGCCCAGGAGGACGCCCTCACCGGGATCGACCTCGAGTGCTGGCCCGGCACCACCACCGCCATCATCGGCGGGACGGGCTCGGGCAAGTCCACCATCGCGAGCCTCATCATGCGCTTCAACGAGGTGACCCAGGGCTCCCTCGAGCTGGACGGCGTGGACGTCCGCCACGTGACCCAGCGCGCCCTCAGGGAGCGCATCGGCTACGTGCAGCAGAAGGCGTGGCTGGCCTCGGGCACGATCGCGGAGAACCTCCGCTGGGAGCGCGCCGGCGCCACGGACGACGAGCTCTGGCACGCCCTCGAGGTGGCCCAGGCGGCGGACTTCGTGCGCGGCCTGCCCGAGGGCCTCGACGCCCCGGTGGCCCAGGGCGGCTCCAATTTCTCCGGCGGCCAGCGCCAGCGCCTGGCCATCGCCCGGGCCCTTGTCGCGCGTCCGGAGCTCTACGTGTTCGACGACTCCTTCTCGGCCCTGGACTTCAGGACCGACGCCGCCCTGCGCGCCGCCCTCGCGGGGGAGACCGCCGGGGCCGCCGTGCTGATCATCGCCCAGCGCGTGAGCACCATCCGCCACGCCGACCAGATCCTCGTCATCGACGAGGGCCGCCCCGTGGGTCTGGGCACCCACGACGAGCTCATGGCCACATGCCCCGTGTACCGAGAGATCGTGGCGTCCCAGACCAAGCAGGAGGTGGAGTCATGACGAACCCCGGATCCCGTCTCGGTGTGGCGGCCCGCCTCTTCGGGCAGCTGGGCCCCCAGCGCCCGCGCCTCATGGCCGTCCTCGTCCTCCGCGTGCTCTACCTCGTGGTCTTCATCTGGGCGCCCTTCCAGAGCGCCGTGGCCGTCAACGACCTCTGGGCCGCCGTGCAGCCGGCCCTGGCGGGGGAGGCGCCCTTCTCCATCGCCTGGGACCCCCTGGGCGCGTCGCTCGCCCTCCTCACGCTGCTCTACGTGCTCCAGGTTGTCTTCTACTGGGCGTCGGTGCAGCTCATGGCGTCGGTGGCCGAGACCCTCAACCTGCAGCTCCGCGAGTCCATCGCGGCCAAGCTCAATCGCCTGCCCCTGCGCTTCTTCGACGGCCACCAGCCCGGCGAGGTGCTCACCCGCGTGACCGGCGACCTCGACAAGATCAGCGAGACCATGCAGACGGGCCTCCTCCAGCTCGTCACCGCCGTGGGCACCATCGCGGGCGTGCTCGGCGTCATGCTCTACTACTCGCCCGGCCTCACCCTCGTCTACCTGGCCTTCATGGCGCTCTCGGGCGTCCTCTGCGGCCTCATCTCCAAGCGCACCCTCAGCGCGGCCGGAGAGCGGCAGGAGACCCTGGGGGCGCTCACCGGCCTCGTGGAGGAGTACTACACCGGCCGCAACGTCATCCGCGCCTGCAACCAGGAGCAGGCCACCTACGACGAGGTCCGGCGCCTCGCCGACGCCAACCGCGTGGCCACCCGGCGTGCCGACATCGCCATGAACTCGATGAACCCGGTCATGCGCACCATCCAGCGAGTGGCGCTGGCCGTCATCGCCGTGTCCTGCGGCGGCATGATGCTCTCGGGTGCCATGACGGTGGGCGTGGCCCAGGCGTTCTTCCAGTACGTCAACATGGCCGCCGAGCCCTTCGTCCAGGCCGCCTACATGGTCAACTCGCTCCAGAGCGCCCTCGCCTCCGCGCGGCGCACCTTCGAGCTGCTCGACGCCCCGGAGGAAGAGCCCGACTGCGACCATCCCATGGTGGTGGCCGACGCCTCCGGCGCCGTGACCTTCGAGCACGTGCGGTTCGGCTACGACCCAGAGAAGCCCCTGATGCACGACGTCTCGTTCGGCGTCCTGCCGGGTCAGAAGGTGGCCGTGGTGGGCCCCACGGGCGCCGGCAAGACGACGCTCATCAACCTCCTGATGCGCTTCTACGAGGTGGACGGCGGTTCCATCACGCTCGACGGCGTCCCCACGCGCGAGCTCACGCGCGACGGCCTGCGCGACAACTTCGGCATGGTGCTGCAGGACACCTGGCTCTTCGGGGGCACCATCGCCGACAACATCGCCTACGCCAAGCCGGGCGCCACCCGCGACGAGATCGTCGAGGCCGCCAAGGCGGCCCGCGTGGACCACTTCATCCGCACCATGCCCCAGGGCTACGACACCCTGGTGGACAACGAGGGCTCCAACCTCTCCCAGGGCCAGCGCCAGCTCATCACCATCGCCCGCATCTTCCTGCGGAACCCGCCGGTGATCATCCTCGACGAGGCGACCTCCAGCGTGGACACCCGCACCGAGGTGGAGATCGGCCGCGCCATGGACCGCCTGATGCACGGCCGCACGAGCTTCGTCATCGCGCACCGGCTGTCCACGATCCGCGACGCCGACCTGATTCTCTACATGGACCACGGCACCATCGTCGAGCAGGGCACCCACGACAGCCTGCTGGAGGCCGGCGGGGCGTACGCGGCGCTGTACAACTCCCAGTTCGCATAGCCGCCGCGGGGTCTTCGACCCAAGGGTCCGGGGCTTCACCGCTTGGGAAAGTAATTCAAAAATGGAACCTCCGTCCCAACACCCGGACACTTTTGTCCCACATCGGCCGCTGTCACTCTGGTCGGGCTCCCTTGGTGTTCCATCGGTCGGGCACCTTGGGTGTCGCACCGCCTACGGGTCGACGGGCGGTGCCGGCGCGGCCGCCCTGCGTGAGGGGCAGGCTATGCGCGCCACGGTGGTGCGACACCGGCTCGGGTGCGCCACGGTGGCGCAGGAAAACGCCGGACCGGCCGAAAAGCGCGCCACGGTGGCGTCGTTCCTCGGCTGGCGCACCACGGTGGCGAAGTGACGGCGAAAGTGCCCGACCGAAGTGACGGCGGTTCGACAACGAATGAAGTTGGGACAGAAGTGCCCGACCAATGGGACAGAAGTGTCCGGGTGATGGGACAAACCCCGCACCGCTCGCCAAGCCTCAGCCCCCGACGAGCGCCCCTGGGCCATCCCCCCAGCCGGGGCGACGCCACGTCCCGTGTCTTGCACCAAAGGGGCGGAGCGGAGCCGCCGTGATGCAAGACGCGGGACTCCAGGGAGGCGAGGCCCCGCTACCCTCGCTTCGCCGCCCGCCTCCGGGCATGTCTTTTCCCGCACGCCGGGCACGGTCGCGTCCGACCCTCCCCGTCCGTCCGCTGCGCGTATCATGAAACCACTATGCCGAGAGTCCGCGCCGCCCGCCCGGCGGGGGAGAGGAGCGCCCATGCCCGACACCATGCGAGGGGTCTACACCAACCTGACCAAGATCCGCCGCCAGGTGTTCCGCGAGGTGGCCCGTGCGGCCTACCTCGCGGGCGACGTCAACCCCGACTGGGCCGACCGCCTGCCCTACGAGATCCTCCCCGGCGAGAAGGCCACCTACCGCGAGAGCATCTTCATCGAGCGCGCCATCGTGGGTGCCCGCATCCGCCTTGCCATGGGCCTCAACCTGCTGCCCGTGGACGAGCCCAACAAGATCTCCGACGGCCTCAAGGAGGCCGAGCGCCCCGAGACCTACTACGAGCCGCCCCTCATCAACATCATCAAGTTCGCGTGCCACGCGTGCCCCGAGAACTCCTACAAGGTCACCGACCAGTGCCAGGGCTGCCTCGCCCACCCGTGCCACGAGGTCTGCCCCAAGGACGCCATCACCTTCGTCAACCACCGCGCGCACATCGACCAGGAGAAGTGCATCAAGTGCGGCCGCTGCGCCAGCGTGTGCCCCTACAGCGCCATCGTGCACCGCAACCGCCCCTGCGCGGCCGCCTGCGGCATGCACTGCATCGGCTCCGACGAGCAGGGCCGCGCCGACATCGACTACGACCGCTGCGTCTCGTGCGGCCAGTGCCTCATCAACTGCCCCTTCGGCGCCATCGCCGACAAGAGCCAGATCTTCCAGGTCATCAGCGCCATCAAGAGCGGCGCCGAGGTCATCGCCGCCGTGGCGCCGGCCTTCGTGGGCCAGTACGGCGGCCGCGGCGACGTGGGCAAGCTGCGCGAGATGTTCAAGATCCTGGGCTTCTCCGGCGTGGAGGAGGTGGCCCTCGGCGCCGACCTCTGCACCGTGCAGGAGGCCGAGGACTTCCTCGAGGAGGTGCCCGACAAGCTCCCGTTCATGGCCACGTCGTGCTGCCCCGCCTGGGCGTCCATGGCCAAGAAGGAGTTCCCCGACAACGCCGACTGCATCTCCATGGCCCTCACGCCCATGACGCTCACGGCCCGCTTCCTGCGCGAGCAGCACCCCGACGCCAAGATCGTGTTCGTGGGGCCCTGCTCGGCCAAGAAGCTCGAGGCCATGCGCACCTCCGTGCGCTCCGAGGTGGACTTCGTCCTCACGTTCGAGGAGGTCGCCGGCATGATGGAGGCCCTCGAGGTCGACTACACCTCCCTGCCGAAGCCGGAGGACAACGACTTCGAGGCCGCCAGCGCCGACGGCCGCGGGTTCGCCGTCTCGGGCGGCGTGGCCAACGCCGTGGTCAACGCCGTCAAGCGCATGGAGCCCGACCGCGAGGTCAAGGTCTTCGCCGCCGAGGGCCTCGACGACTGCCGCAAGATGATGCGCGACGCCGTCAAGGGCAAGTACCCCGGCTACCTCATCGAGGGCATGGCCTGCCCCGGCGGATGCGTGGCCGGCGCCGGCACCCTCCAGGGCATCAAGAAGTCCCAGGCCCAGGTCAAGGCCTACATGAAGCGCTCCCAGCGCAAGAACGCCACGGAGAACGGCTACCGCATGGCCCTGCCGGAGCTCCTGGCCATGGGCCGCGACGAGCCCGACGACGCCCCCGTGCCGCCCCGCAACGAGAAGCGGGTCCCTGCCCCCGAGGAGCTGCGCGAGACCCTGTCCGTGGAGACGGTGGAGGAGAAGGAGCAGTAGGGCCTCGTCTCCCCGGACTGGCGTCGACCCTGCTGCCAGGATGGCTTAGTGGCTTAGGAGCGCATGCGGGGCTGTCCCATCACCCGGACACTTTTGTCCCAGCATGACGTGACGGCGGTGCCTGGTCCCGAAGTGGGACAGAAGTGTCCGACCATTGGGACACCGCGGAGTAACGCCACCTGAATGCGATTGAGGGCGACTTCCGACGCGGTCCTGCGTCGGAAGTCGCCCTCATCCGTGTTCAGGGACGGGAAACCCGCCCTCAGTCGCATTCAGGTGCGGAAGACGGTGCCCCCAACCGCGTTCAGGTGCGAGGAGGGGGTCGCTGCCCGCTGCGGCGGCCTAGTCCACGCGCAGGCTCACGTCCTTCAGCTGGGCCGACGAGACCTGGCTCGGGGCGCCCTGCATGAGGTCGGAGCCGCTCGAGGTCTTGGGGAACGCCATGACGTCGCGGATGGAGTCGGCGCCCACGAGCAGCATGCACACGCGGTCGAGGCCCAGGGCGAAGCCGCCCATGGGGGGCGCGCCGAAGGAGAGCGCCTCGAGGAGGAACCCGAACTGCTCGCGGGCCCTCTCCTCGGTGAAGCCCAGGCGCTCGAGCACCTTGAGCTGCAGCTCCTCGCTGTGGATACGCAGGCCGCCGCCGCCGGCCTCGAAGCCGTCCATGACGAAGTCGTAGGTGTAGGAGCCGACGGCCAGCGGGTCGGTGTCGATGAGCTGGATGTCCTGCTCCACGGGGAGCGTGAACGGGTGGTGCTCGGCGCTGTAGCGGCCGGTGGCCTTGTCCTGCTCGAACATGGGAAAGTCCACGACCCAGAGGAAGTCGTGGCCGTCGCGCTCGATGCCCAGGGCGTCGGCCATGTGGCAGCGCATGCCGCCGAGGATCTCGTCGGCCTCCTTGCGGGCGCAGGCGGCGAACATCACGAGGTCGCCGGGCTCCACGTCGGCACGCGCCTTGAGGGCGTCCATCTCGTCGTCGGAGAAGAACTTGACGATGGGGGAGTTCACCGAGCCGTCCTCGCGGAAGGCGATCCAGGCCAGGCCCTTGGCGCCCAGCGTCTTGGCCACCTTCTCGAGCTTGTCGATCTGGGCGCGGGGCCACGCGCCGGCACCCTTGGCGTTGATGCACTTGACGCACTCGCCCTCGGTGTTGGCGGCGCCGGCGAACACCTTGAAGCGGCTGGCCTTGAAGATGTCGCTGACGTCCACGAGGTGCATGCCGTAGCGGGTGTCGGGCTTGTCGGACCCGTAGGTGTCCATGGCCTCCCAGTAGGGGATGCGGCGCAGCGGGGTCTCGAAGTCCACGCCCACGGCCGAGAAGGCCTCCTTGAGCACGTGCTCCACCATGCCCATCACCTGGTCCTGGGTGACGAAGCTCATCTCGAGGTCCACCTGGGTGAACTCGGGCTGGCGGTCGGCGCGCAGGTCCTCGTCGCGGAAGCACTTGGCGACCTGGTAGTAGCGCTCGACGCCGCCCACCATGAGGAGCTGCTTGAGCAGCTGCGGGCTCTGGGGCAGGGCGTAGAAGTTGCCGGGCTGGATGCGCGAGGGGACGATGAAGTCGCGGGCGCCCTCGGGGGTCGACTTGGCCAGCGTGGGCGTCTCGACCTCGAGGAAGTCCTCGTTGTGGAGCGCGGAGCGGATGGCGAACGTGAAGTCGTTGCGCAGCTTCAGGTTCCTCTGCATCTCCGGGCGGCGCAGGTCGAGGTAGCGGTAGCGCAGGCGCGTGTCCTCGGCGGTGTCGATGCCGTCCTCGATCTGGAAGGGCGGGGTCTTGCTGGTGTTGAGCACCACGACCTCGTGGACGAGCACCTCGACCTCGCCGGTGGGCAGGTTGGGGTTGGC
>ERZ808035.423-NODE-423-length-39312-cov-6.318542_pt1 | contig 39312 bp, 27 predicted proteins | sample MGYA00380189_ERZ808035 | MGnify/ENA primary metagenome ERZ808035 (study PRJEB31490, sample SAMN06133407) | mouse gut metagenome | isolation source: M5_1 | host: mice | place: China: Chengdu | collected 2015-05 ...
CTTATTCGAGTTCGCGAAGCGAATCTCGCAATCGAACTTGTTCGATTTGTTATTTTGCGAAGCAAATTACTTTTTTTATATATTACTTTCCTTCCATCATGTAGTCCATCAGGAGCATTACGTCCTGCGGATCAGATGCGATCAGTTCCATTTCTTCAATAAAAGTACTGTCTGTGAAAAGCTTGCTGAGCGCGAGATATTTTGTCAGCTCGGATTTCAGGTTTAAACGGTCGCCTTCTTTGGAAACCAGTTCTACACTGCCTTTGCACTGCTTTACCAGATCAAGAAATTTTTCGGGATTGTCAATGTTATAGATTTTCATATTCTCCTCCATTCCGAAGCCATTGATAGGATCAGCTTCTTCCTGCCGCTTCACCGGCATGTTCATTTTACGTTCTGTTTTTGTTTACGGGCATATTCTAACAACGAAAAGGAACGGGGGCAATATTCAGTATGCATAATCTTTGAAGCAGCTTTTTTCTAAAAATATATAGATTACACAGAAAACAGCCGCAGACAGGCTCATTGCAGAAAAAGTACCGCATCTGGCGGCAGTCACAGCATGGTTTCGATCTTTTCTACGGCAATACGGATATATTCGCTCATGGAAGCATCCGCGCAGCCGGCAACGAAGTGGTTGCACCGGTTGACCGGAATGAGAACTTTGTAAGCTTTGCTTGCTCCGATGGCGGAAGCAATGGCGGGCGTGATCTCGCCCAGCAGAGCATTGGCGAATACAATGCCGATGGGGCCGGCGATGATGTCCGAATCGGCGGCGTTGACGATAACTGCGTTATCACCGGTGGCACCGTAATCGGCTCCCGCTTTTAGCATGGCGGAGGTTGCGATGCTGTTCGTGCCGATGGCATACAGTTCCAGTTCACTGTGTTTTTTCCTGAGCTGTTCTATGATTGTTTTCCCGATGCGGCCGCCCTGGCCATCGATGACCGTTATTTTCATGAGTTTTTCTTCCTTTCCGGTAACGAACTATAAACGAGCTCTGCTCGTTTTTTTCTTGTGGTATTAGGAAATTCTTCCGCATATCCGAGGCTGCGAAGCAGATCTCGTAAACGGGCTCTGCTCGTTTTATTTTGGTAGAGGAAATTCTTCCGCATATCCGAGTCCGCGAAGCGGATCTCGTAAACGAGCTTTGCTCGTTTTATTTTGGTAGAGGAAATTCTTCCGCATATCCGAGTCCGCGAAGCGGATCTCGTAAACGAGCTTTGCTCGTTTTATTTTACCGTAATCTTTGGGGCTATGCAATGCTGCCGGTTACATGTTTTTTTCGTATTTCCGAATTTTCGCAGACAGAGAAGCGGGTAATGGACTATTTGTAGTGGGAAAGGGATATTTTCTCAGATATTTTTTCTGTTTTTATAAAAATTCGTTGACAGTCTCTGTGCAATTTGTTATTATCTCAATATGAACAACCGATTGCGCAAAGTGAAATCTACCAATTGCAACGGCTTGTACGAAGTAACGAGAAGTCATGAGACATAAAATAATACACAATTAAAAAAGAAAATGGAGGGCAGACCATATGGATAAGTTTATTGTCAACATCATCCATCGCCCGGAGATGGTGCCTGAGTATGCGGAGAAGGTAACCGGACACGGCAAAGAAGAGGATATCGGAAGGAAAGAACTTTTAACAGAGTCCCTTGATATCTTTAAGACACAGCAGTCGATTGCGCACAAGAACGGACTGAAGACGACGATCCAGATGACTTACGCATCTTTATTTAATGATGAGGCGGTGGAGCTTGCCAAGGCGGATCATGAGAAATACGGCGACGAGATCGCACTTTCCCTGCTTGGCCTTCCCTGTGAGGAGTTCCGTGAGAAATACAAGACCAAGGATTTCTGTATCTGGATGTTTTCCATGGAAGACAAGAAGTCGATCGTAGACGATGTATTCGGCAAGTTCTATGACAGATTTGGCTTCTATCCGGAATCTACGGGTTCTTATTATATGGATGCGGATCTTGTGAACTATGTGAAAGAGAAATATCCTATGGTAAAATGTGCCGTTGCCACTTGCTGGGAAGAGGGGCCGAAGGCATATCATACCTGTAACAATTCCTGGTACACCTTCATGGACGGCGGTCCGTGGGCACCCTGGATTCCGAGCAAGCAGAACGTACATGCGCCGGCGGCAAATGAAGCAGAGGACAGCGGCATCGTGGCGATTCCGCATCTGTCCCGTGACCTGATTGCATGTTATGACGGCAACGGCTCCAACTTCGGAACCCATCCCCAGAATGTGCTCAGAAGCATGAGTTATGACTCCAAGACATGGGAGTATCCGTATCTGTACAACCTGATCGATCAGTATCGTGATTTGGCAAAATATAACAATGGTTATGCTTACAATATGATGTTCGTGGGTCCCGGCTGGATGAACAAGATGGGACGCTGGGAGGCTCCTTACGAACTGCTCCTGAAATCTTATGAGGACGGCATGGCATATTACGGACAGCTCAAGAAAGAGGGCAAACTGGATGACATGACCATGGCGGAATTTGCGGACTTCTACCGGGAGAACAGAAGACTGACAGAACCTGAATGCGCACTGTGGAGAGATATTCTTTACGGATCGGATAAGCAGTTGTTCTGGTACTGCGATCCTTACATGAGAGTCTGCGCGAATATGGATCAGGGCGGCGCTATCGTAGACCTGCGTCCTTACGCGGCGAAGCTGGAGTGGCCGGTGGGCATCGGTACGAAGCATGTGACGGACGCTTCCTATCCTTTCCTGATTCAGGAGAAGTACAGAGCGGGTTATTTCACACACTATGCAGGTGAGGGAACGGTCAGAAGCGCGAAGCTGACACACAACGGTGAGGAAGTGGATTTATGCCTGTGCAGAACGAAAGCACATTTTTCACAGGAAGGAAATACGAGAATCTTAACACTGGATCCTGTGGACATCGAGTTCTATGATCTGACAGTAAAATTACAGACGAAGATGTACTTCGAGGAGGGCAGCTCCAATATCAAGATCGAGAGAACGATCCTGGAGATGAGTGATCCTTCGGCAGAAGTGGAGATCAACGAATATATGGTAGCCTGCTACGGTACCACGGAGTACTCGGAGGATATGACGAATGTTGTGCTTTCCGTGACAGACGGCACAAACACGGAGAAGATCGATTATGCGTACAAGTGCCGGGAGGCGCAGATGCAAGGTGCTACAGAAGCGGCTGCGGTTGTACCGGAGATTGAGACAAGGGTATCGATCAGCTGTGAGAAGAAGGATGCGGTCGGATATATCAGGGAAGGTTATGCATTCTCACCGATGTTTACGTTAGGCTACACAACCACTTTAAAAGATAAGGAGGTATTTGCGACATGGCTCAATCTGGCAAAGGCAAATTAAATTACAGGTGTCCCTCCTGCTTTATGAGAGACTTGGATATCGATATGTTCTACGATAAGGATAAAAAGGAGTATCACTGCATTCGCTGTCAGTATGTGGGGACAGAGGAAGATGTGCTGGAAAAGAACGAACTGGTGCGGTTCCGGTATAAGGATGCGATGAAGCGGTTTACGAAGTTTGACTTCGACTAAATAAAACATGAAGTTATGCTAAAGCTGCAAAATACGCAGCTTAAGCATAACTAAGTCATGTTTGGAAGAAATGCCGTCTGCGACGAGCATTTCTTCCGGGGTCCGGTTGAGGGGAGTGTTTTTCCGGTTCCTGCAAAGGCCATATATAGGAGCTTTGGCAGGACCGAAAACGTAATTTTTAATGTCGTTAACGATAGATTTCAGTCAGATGTCCTGACGATGCGGTGAATGGAGATAACATATGAAATTTTATAAGGGTATGGATTTGTCCACGGTTTTGGAGGTGGAGCGTCTCGGCGGGAAGTTTTACGATCACGGCGAGGAGAAGGATGTATTTGATATATTGCAGAGCTATGGCGTTAACGCCGTTCGTTTAAGGCTGTGGAACGACCCATATACGGAGGAAGGTGTGGCTTACGGAGCGGGGAGCAACGACCTGCCTGTCACGATTGAACTGACGAAGCGTGCGAAGGCTCATGGCATGGAAGTGCTGTTGAATCTTCATTACAGTGATTTCTGGGCTGATCCGGGGAAACAGCGGGTGCCTAAGGCATGGCGCGGAATGGACGCGGACCAATTGACTGATGCAGTCTATAACTTTACGAAAGATACACTGCTTGCGTTAAAGGAAGCAGATGCTTACCCGGATCTGATTCAGGTGGGAAATGAATTGACGAATGGAATGTTGTGGCCGCTGGGGCAGATGCCCAACTATGATAATCTGGCGCGGTTTATCAGTGCCGGAATCCGCGGTGTACGTGCGGTGGATTCGGATATGCCGATTATGATTCATCTGGATAACGGCGGCAATGGACCGATGTACAGAGACTGGTTTGATCATTACATGGAGCGGGGAGAGGATTTCCAGATCATAGGGCTGTCTTACTATCCGTTCTGGCACGGTACGCTGGAAGATCTGCAGAACAATATGAATGATCTGGCGGAGCGTTACGGCAAGGAACTGATGATTGCAGAGGTGTCTATGGGATTTACCATGGAAGACTATGGGGCGTATGAGAAACTGGCGCCTGAAGAGCGTAAGGGATATGCCACCAAACCTGCACTGGTGGAGAAGATGCCGTTTCCTATGACAAAAGAAGGCCAGAAGGACTTTATGGAGGCGCTGTTCAGGGTGATAGACCAGGTGCCTGGCCATAAATGTAAAGGCTTCTTCTACTGGGAGGCAGCCTGGATTCCGGTGGCCGGTTCCGGTTGGGCGACAGAGGGTGCACTTGCGTATATAGAAGAAAAGGGACCCTGTGGTAACGAGTGGGCCAATCAGGCACTTTTTGACTATGATGGTCATGCGCTGCCGGCACTTGAAACCATACGGGATTATCAGCCGGAACCCTGTTAGAACCTGATCATAAGGAATCGTCCTGAACGGCAGCTGTACCGGTAGATTTTCTCACAATCAGCTGAGGACGTAGCATTGTCCGGCTGATGGGGACGTGATTGATCAGAGAATGCAGAGAATAAAATCCGCATTTGCCCAGTACGAGACGGTCCTGGCGGATCGTGGTCAGAGGCGGTACAAGCTGAGCCGAGATGGGCAGATCGTCGAAACCGATAACACTCACGTCTTCGGGGACGCGGAAACCGCGTTTGCGGCATTCAGCGATAACACCGGAAGCCATCAGGTCATTACAGCACAGAATGGCCGTGATGCCCATGGAAAGCAGATTGCTTACATGATCTTTGGCGGCATCGGCCACATAGTAGCCATAGGGCATAGTCTCTTCAGAGAAAGAAAGCCCGTGGGCGGTCATACCGTCGATATAAGCCTGTCGGCGCTGTTCCGAAATCATGGAGTTTCGGGAACCGTTGATCAGGGCGATGCGGCTGTGTCCCATCTGCATCAGATGGACGATTGCATCGTCAATGCCCTCGAAACTGTCTGTGCCTATATAGCTTACCGCGGGGTTCTTCTTTATATAGTTGTCCAGAAGGACAGTGGGGATGTCAGTGTCATTAAACTGTGTCATCCAGTCATCCTGCAGAGCGAAACCGATCATGAAGGCTCCGACATAGCCGTTCCTTAACATATATGTATCATATTTTTGTGTAGACTGGAAAAGGGGCGTGACGGGAGTTACTGTAATATCGTAGTGCTCATGATAGGCGGCCTGCCGGAAGCCTAAGATAATGTCGTAGCCGAATTCTTCAGGGGTTTCGTAGTCCATGTTTTCTACGAAGATGCAGAGTTTCTTTTGTACTTTACCGCGCATCTGTTTGGTGGTGTAGCCGAGTTCCACTGCAGTGTCCAGCACTGCCTGACGCAGTGACTCGCTGATGTCGCTTGCACCGTTTAACCCTTTGGATACGGTACTGACCGATATGCCCAGACGATTTGCGATGTCCTTGATCGTTGCCATGATGATACCTCATATAACGTTTTGCCCCGGAGAGTGGAACTGTTCCGGCAAAACGTAAATAAATCTTTCCGTATGATTTGTGCTTTGCTGCGAATTAAAAAATTCATAACAAGTGTTCTATATATATGAAGTATATTTCAAAAAATACACTTCAAAAATAAGCATAGAAGAAAACGGAAAAGATTGCAAGAGAAGACAGACATATTTGCGAAAAGTTTCGCGATTTTGTAAAAAATAAACAAAATGACTAATTAAAATCAGTACATAATGGAAAAAATAATTTCGGAAAAGGATTTCCGTATTGACAAAATATACAGTTAGGTGGTAAATTTATCTCGGATACGAAAGTTTACGAAACAGAATTCGTCAAAATTTTCGCGGATGGGAGATTAGATGTGAAAGTTAAAACATTGACAAGGGGAGCAGGAATATTATTACCGATATCCAGCCTGCCTTCTGCATATGGGATCGGGACCTTTGGCGATGCAGCTTTCAAATTTGTGGATCTGCTTGTGGATCTGAAACAGAAGTACTGGCAGATTCTTCCGATGGGACCGCTGACTGTTGGGGACAGCCCGTTTCAGTCAATTTCGCTTTTTGCGGGAAACCCGTATTACATTGATCTGGACGATCTGGTGGAGGATGGACTTTTAAAGACTGGAGAGATCAGGGCATACCGCTGGGGAGACAGTGAGGGGTACGTAGATTATTCTGTTTTATATCAGAACCGGTATATAGTGCTGCAGCTTGCATTTGAGCGGTTTGACTGCGGTGATGCGCGGTACATAGCGTTTTGTGAAAAGAATAAAGCATGGCTGGAAGATTACAGCCTGTATATGGCTCTGAAATATCATTTTGAAGATAAAGCATGGTATGAGTGGGAAAGCGCAGTTCGGGACAGACAGCAGGAAGCGCTTGACAGATACCGTGAGGAACTGGCGGATCAGATTTCTTTCTGGAATTTTTGCCAGTATGAGTTTTACGGACAGTGGGATGCCTTGAAGAGATACGCTCATAGGCGGGGCATTCAGATGATCGGGGATGTGCCCTTCTATGTGGCATATGACAGCGTGGATGTGTGGACACATCGAAAACTGTTTTGTCTGGACGGAAAAGGAAAACTGCTTCGCGTAGCAGCCTGTCCTCCGGATGAATTTTCCACGGAAGGTCAGATCTGGGGTAATCCGGTGTATGACTGGGACGCAATGGAAGCGGACGGATACAGCTGGTGGAAGAGCAGGATCAGGCAGCAGGCCGAACTGTTTGATATCATCAAGATCGATCATTTTCTGGCAGTGGTGAAATATTTCAGTATTGAAGCCGGTAAGACCGATGCCAGGGAAGGAAGATGGTCAAAGGGGCCAGGCAGAAAACTTGCCGAGGCAATAGAGAAAGCTTCCGGAGACAAGAAAGTTATCGCCGAGAATATGGGAACTGTGCTGCCCGGGGTCAATAAACTGATCAAAAAGATGGGCTGGCCGGATATGAAGGTTTTGCTTTTTGCTTTTACCGGCAAGGCGGACAACGAGTATCTTCCCCATAATTATACCGATACCAATACAGTGCTCTATGCAGGCACGCATGATAATGATACGATCGTCGGTTATTACCGGAATCGTACCGAATATGAACTGGCATATATGTATTCCTATTTAAATATAGACAGCAAGGAACAGATTTCCGATGCCCTGGTCAGGGCGGCTTACGCAAGCATAGCGGATGTGGTGATTTTGCAGATGCAGGATGTTCTGCAGCTTGGCAGCGAGGCGAGGATGAACCAGCCCTCTACCATCGGCGTAAACTGGAAATGGCGATTTTCGGACAAATTACTTCCCGAGGAGAGGCGGAACTGGATCCGCACACAGACGGCGTTATACCGACGGTAAGGAAGACAGAAGAATACCGATTGCGGCAGACGCGCAAGAAAGGACCGGTCCTTTCTTTATATTCTATAGATATAGAATATAAAGAAAGGACCGGTCCTTTCTTTATATTCTATAGATATAGAATATAAAATCCCTGTCCGGCCCGATAGAAACGGTATAAGAGGTGGCAGCACCTTTTATATAGAAACCATAAAATGGTAAGACTAAGATTTGGTGAGACAGAACATAATGTCTACGCCAGATCGGAAAGAGAGAGGAAAAAATTATGAAGAAGAAAGTATTGGCAACAGTACTGGCAACGGCAATGGTAGCCGGCTGTCTTGCAGGCTGCGGCGGCAATGACGCATCCAGTGCACCGGCAACAGACGCAGCACCTGCAGAGGATGCGGCTCCCGCAGAAGACGCAGCTCCCGCTGAGGATGCAGCACCTGCAGAAGATGCAGCTCCCGCAGAAGATGCAGCTCCCGCAGAGGATACAGCGGCAGCAGATGCAGCTGATCCTGTAGCTACCCTGATTGCAAACACAACAGGTTCAGTAGCAATGACTGTATGGGCTTCCGAAGAAGACCAGGACGTAACAACAAAGCTTCTTGACGAGTTCAAGGCGACATATCCTGATGTAACATTCGAAATTACACTTGGTGCAGAGTCCGAGTCTACAGCAAAAGATACTGTTTTGACGGACGTTGAGGCAGCAGCAGATGTATATGCATTCGCTGATGACCAGATCAACGAGCTTGTACAGGCAGGCGCATTACAGGAAGTAGCTGCTCACTACACATATGATGTAGCAGCAGAGAATGCTTCCGGTGCTGTTGAGGCAGCTACCGTTGATGGTAAATTATATGCATATCCGATGACAGCAGATAACGGTTACTTCATGTTCTATGATTCTTCCGTATTTACAGCTGATGATGTACAGTCCTTAGAGAAGATGGTTGAGGTTGCTGAGGCAGCAGGCAAGAAGATCGCTATGGATATTTCCAACGGCTGGTATATTTACGCATTCTTCCAGGGTGCAGGCTTAGAGCTTACTCTGAACGATGACGGTCTGACCAATACATGTGGATGGAACGGAGCAGGCGGTACAGATGTTGCACAGGCAATTCTTGACCTGACAGCATCTAACGTACTGGTAGATATGGGTGATGAGGATATGGCTACCCAGATCGCAGAAGGCAACGTAGTAGCATGTGTAAACGGTACATGGAGAGCAGAGACAGCAGCAGAAGCATGGGGAGACAACTATGCAGCATGCAAGCTTCCTACCTTCAACGTAGCAGGTAAAGACTGCCAGATGTCCTCTTACTCAGGATACAAGCTGGTTGGTGTTAACCCTCATTCCGCTAATATCGGCTGGGCTATGCTCCTTGCAGAGTTCTTAACAAACGAGGCAGCTCAGACAGCAAGATTTGAAGCAAGAGGCCTTGGCCCTGCAAACCTTGCAGCAGCTTCTTCTGATGCAGTTCAGTCCAACCCGGCTATCGCAGCACTTGCAGCTCAGGCAGCATATGCAACACCTCAGCGTGTAGGCGGTAACTTCTGGTCTCCTGCAGAGACATTAGGACAGATCCTTGCTTCCGGTAACCCGGACGGCACAGATTTACAGGAATTACTGGATACCACAGTTGAAGGTATTACAGCACCTGTGGAATAAAAGTTAATTCCTGCGGAATTAACTTTGCGAGATTTGCTTCGCAAACTCGGATAAAAGTAAGTCCTTGTGAGATTTGCTTCGCAAACTCGGATAAAAGTAAGTCCTTGTGAGATTTGCTTCGCAAACTCGGATGAAAGTAAGTTTTTGTGAGATTTCAAGGGAAACCTTTCCGGGCTGAGGGATTTGTAAAGCTGGAAAATATGAATTTTAAAAGGGTGGGTGTATATTCACCCGCCCTTTTTAAAAATGTAACAAGATGCTCACGTGGCATAAACTATTTGCTTCTGAGAGGAGTTTCGTATGAAGAAGGCATTAAGCGCAATAGGAGATTATTTTAAAAATTTTGGAATTGCCTTTGTCAAGGGAGATATTTGGGTAAAGCTGTCAGCTATATTGATGGGTGCGGGTTATTTTGCCAGGAAACAGGTGGTTAACGGTATCATCATGTGTCTGGTTGAAATATTATTTGCAGTATTGTGTGTCGGATATGCAGCGCCAAACCTCGCTAAATTCGGTACACTCGGTACGGTGCAGTTTGAGCAGGTGTTCGATCCGCTTACCATGACCAGTACTGTAAATGATTATGATAACTCTTTCCTGATTCTTTTAAATTCCATTATTTCGTTATTTGTAATTTTAGTATTTGTTTTATTCTATATTGCCAACATGAAAGCTGTATATCGTCTGCAGCAGAAAAAAGAGAACGGAGAACATATCAATAACTTCCGTGAAGATGTTCGGACGATGTTTAATGAAAAATTTCATATTACATTGCTGACGTTACCGGCAATCGGTATTGTCCTGATGAATATCCTGCCCATCCTGGTTCTGGTGGCAGTGGCATTCACCAATTACGATCAGCAGCATATGCCGCCCAACGCATTGTTTACATGGGTAGGCTGGTCCAACTTTAAAAACCTGTTTACCAGTTCCGTGACAGTTACCTTTGGTTATTCTTTTAAAAAGGTACTGATCTGGACGTTGGAGTGGGCTGTTCTTGCCACCTTCAGTACATACATCGGCGGTATTTTGATGGCGAAGTTCATCAATGACAAGCGTACAAAGCTGCCGAAGCTGTGGAGAACCCTTTTCATTGTTGCGATCGCAGTACCTCAGTTCGTAACTTTGCTTCTGGTTCGTAACTTCTTCGCAGACAGCGGTATCGTTAATACCTTCTGCAACAACATTGGTTTTACGGATTTCCTGAAGAGCGTGGGACTTGTTCCCTCGAACCTGAGCTATATCCCCTTCCTGACGAATCCGGGATGGGCGAAAGTGATGATCATTATCATCAATATCTGGGTGGGTATACCGTACCAGATGCTGGTAGCTACAGGTGTACTTATGAATATCCCTGAGGATCAGATTGAGAGTGCCAGAATCGACGGCGCAAATCCTCTGCAGATCTTCATCAAGATTACAATGCCTTACATGTTATTCGTGACCGGACCCAGCCTGATCACAGATTTCGTTAAGAACATCAACAACTTTAACGTTATCTATCTGTTGACACAGGATGTATTCGTTACAAGTGATCAGCTTCTTGCGAACTCCAATGCAAAAGAAGTCGATCTGCTGGTTACATGGCTGTTCCGTTTGACAAATGAGTACTATAACTACAAGATGGCATCCGTTATCGGTATTATCGTATTCATAATCTGTGCGGCGTTTACACTGGTGACATTTACCAGAACGATAAAAGGAGATAAGGAGGAAGAGTTTCAATAATGAAAAAGACGATCAATTTTATTATAAGACATTTTGTTCTGCTTTTCCTGTCAGTGATCTGGCTGATCCCGATCCTGTGGCTGTTTGTTACGTCTTTTAGTGCGTATAAGGGAATCAATACCTCTCACTTCTTCCCGGAAAAGTGGACGCTTGACAATTATGCACAATTGTTCTTCCGTTCAGACTCCATTGTGCAGTATAACAGATGGTTTATGAATACGTTGATCATTGCGATTTTCTCCTGCCTGATTTCTACCATTCTGGTATTGATGGTAGCGTATACGATGAGTAAGCTTCGTTTTGCAGGAAGAAAAGGCCTGATGAGTTTCAGTATTATTCTGAATATGTTTCCGGGTGTTTTGTCCATGATCGCGATTTACTTTATTTTGAAGACTTTTGGTTTGACTAACAGTCATTTGGGTATGATTATCGTGTATTCCGCAGGCGCCGGACTTGGTTACCTGATCTGTAAAGGATTTATGGATACCATCTCCGTATCTTTGAGCGAAGCGGCGAGACTGGAAGGCGCTTCCGAGGCAAGGATCTTCTGGACGATCATCATTCCGCTTTCCAAGCCCATTATCGTATACACGGTTATCAATGCATTTCTGGCTCCGTGGGGAGACTTCGTATTCGCGAAGCTGATGCTGAATTCCGGTATAGCGACAGACTGGACCGTAGCGATCGGACTCTTTAATATGTTAGGAAGATCCATGATTAACAAATACTTCTCTGTATTCTGTGCAGGTGGTGTTATCATAGCGATTCCGATCTCTATCTTGTTCGTGATCATGCAGAAGTTCTATGTGGAAGGTATCACAGGCGGTTCTGTAAAGGGTTAAACAAGAGAGCAGATATTAATGAAATGAGTTGTAAAAAGGGAGATACCTGTTCGGGTTCTCCCTTTTCTCGCATGGGGAGGTGTAAGTATAAAATATGATTAAAACAGAAAAAGAAAAAATATTAGCTGTTATTATTAGTGCAGCGCTGCTTCTTGGCGGTTGTGGCACGGGTGCGGGAAACGGCAAGGAGATACTGCTTGAAAATCCGGCAGGAGACAGTCAGATGGATGCCAGCGAGGCTGCGCCGGACGATCATGAGGATTCAGTCCGGAATGATGGTCAGATTTCAGAAGAAGCCGGAAATACTGCAGCGGTGCAGAGCGACGTGACCGACATGATTCCACTGCAGGTTATCGATGATAATTACCGTACTTATTATGAAGTATTTGTCTATTCTTTCTGTGACAGTGACGGAGACGGGATCGGAGACCTGCCGGGCCTTATCTCAAAGCTGGATTATATTAATGACGGGGATGATGGGACGGATACGGATCTGGGGTGTAATGGAATCTGGCTGATGCCGGTGAATCCGTCGCCGACCTATCACAAATATGATGTGGCGGATTATTATGGCATTGACGAAGCGTATGGCACATTGGCTGACTTTAAGAAACTGCTGGATGAGTGTGATAAGCGGGGCATCAAGGTCATTATGGATCTGGTGCTGAACCATAGTTCATCGCAGAATCCATGGTTCAAGGAGGCGTACACTTATTTACAGGGGCTGGGAGATGCCGAGCCGAATGTGCAGGATTGTCCTTATTTTGATTATTATCATTTTTCAAAAGAACAGAGCGGCGGTTATTATCCGGTGGAAGGTACGGAATGGTACTACGAGGCACAGTTCTGGTCGGAGATGCCGGATCTGAATCTGGATTGTGAGGCGCTGCGGAGTGAGATTTCAGAGATAACAAAATACTGGCTGGATATGGGGGCGGGAGGCTTTCGTCTGGATGCGGTAAAAGAGTATTACAGCGGCGCTCCCCAGGCAAACATAGATTTTCTTGCCTGGCTCACTGAAACGGTTAAATCGCAAAAGGAAGACGCCTATCTGGTGGGTGAGGCATGGCTGCCTATGACAGAGTATGCGCCTTATTACAAAAGCGGTATTGACAGTGTGTTTGATTTTGAATTTGCAGATAAGGACGGAATTATTTCCAAGGTGCTGAATGGCTCCCCGGCTTCTAAATATGGCGAGACAGTGGCTTCTCTGAAGGAGATTTACGGATCTTATCATGAAGGATACATTGATGCTCCTTTTTACACAAATCATGATCTGGGCAGGAGTGCCGGATATTATGCCGGAGAACATTCCGAAAACCAGACAAAGCTTGCGGCGGCTCTGAACCTTTTTATGAGCGGTTCGGCGTTTGTTTATTACGGGGAAGAACTGGGCATGAAGGGGGCCGGCAAGGATGAGAATAAGCGTGCACCCATGTATTGGAGTAAAAATGCCGATGCGGAGGGGATGTGTGACGGACCGGCCGATATGGACACTGTGAAAATGAAATTTGAGAGTCTGGAAGAGCAGCAGACGGATAACAGTTCCGTATATCATTTTTACAAAAAGGTGATAAAGGTCAGAAACCAGAATCCGGAGATTGCAAGAGGGGACGCGGAATATTTGAAAGAAGTGTCAACAGATACCGTATGCGTGCTGTGCAAGACCTACGACGGATCTGAAGTGCTGCTCGTGTTTGTGACAGGGCCGGATGCGGAAAAGGTTGATCTAAGCGCTGTTACGGTGAACGGAAATCCTGTAGGGGACAGTTCTGAGGTACGTGCGATGCTTGTCACGGGAGAAGAGCAGATCGCGTTTGCAGGAGGGACCGCTGACATGCCGGGATATTCGGTGCTTGTATTGAAGTAAAACAGTATTTTACTGTTATGAAATATCTGCACAAACAAAAACCTCGAAGGTTCCGTGCCTTCGAGGTTTTCGCTTGTGTAAAAGGGGAATTCTTCCGGAATTGCTATAACCGACTTGACTTCCGTAATCAAGCCTATACATACTATAATATCTTTTACCGTCAGAGTCTATAATTATATTACAAAAGAATAACATTATATTAGCAAACGATGTGGTGAATTCATAAAATTCGGGGGTATATGATGAAAATATAAAAATATGTTACTTAGATTACTGCGCGGGAAACGGCAGTTTACAAGGCATTCTGCGAAAAAAGCGGCTTCCGCAAAACTATGCAGGAGCCGCTTTTTTGTAAATATAGGTACCAAAAAATATTAATAACCGAGGAAATCGCGCTGAGCCTGAATCTCCGGCGGAATCTCCGCACCCATGTTTTTGAGTTTCTGGAAGAGATTATTGTAATGATGGATCTTCTGACCGAGTTTGATGTCATAACGTTCCATCGTTTCCTTGTAGAGCGGATTCATCTTCAATTTGTCACGAATCTCTTTGGCGAACGGACAGTAGGTGAACAGGATGGCACGTGCAATCTTGTTCAGACGCGGTGAACCGGCGCCTTCATAGAGAACCCAGGACTCATAATCCCTGATATACATTTCCTTGAAGCTGTTCTTTGCCTTCTGCATGTTAAGCTTGATTTTATCTTTGGCATCCGGCGACAGATCCCTGTTTTTCTTGTAAAACTGAATATAATCGAAATATTCGCTGGTAAGGGAAGGCTCTGAGATGTCGTTCCATCTTGCGCCCTGTACACGCTTGCACATTTCCCAACGGAAATCACCGGTCAGTCTTACAAGAATGCTGGTAAGATCTTCCATCTGGAACAGGGAGATCATCATACGGGAAGGGGTGGTACGTTTTCTGCCTTCGATCTCCTGCCACATAACCCCTCTGACACCCACGTTGGGCATAAGAATGAGGTCAGGAAGGATTTCCACACTGACATATTCCTTGCCGATGCCAAGTTCCGGATTGGTATAGACCATTTCACGGTAGTATGCACCAAAGTCAATAGAGCGGATCTGGTTAAATGCCTGTTCCACCTTATCGGCTGATACAAGAGATTTGTCCAGTTCCTTCAATATATTGTGATCCGAAAATACAGGGCAGAAGCTGCTGATCCGTCCGAAGGTGATCTTGTTGACGGACTGGAACATGTTCTGCAGTTCGAAAATAACCTGCTTCGTTCTGTCTTTAAGCATTGTGGCCTCTTCGGCGGGAGAAATCTTTCCGGTTACTTTCAACTCGTGCACGTGGGCCTGATAGTCGGTATCAAATTCGTTACGGCTGGGCGTTTTCTTGCCCTCATAAATAGCGCGGAGCCATTCATAGATCGTATATACCTTTCTGGACGGATCGGTGGGAAGATGATCTACAATGGAGTAGAGATAAGCCGCATTTTCCTTGCCGGCAAGGGTCTCATCCACATAGCCGAAATTGAAGAACATTTTGAGAACCTTGGGCACTTCAAAATCATTAAGGCTGCGTACAAATGCTTTCTCATAAATCTGGTAAAACATCTTCGTGATCATCAGCCGCATTTTTCTGGAAGCGTCGTCGGAGTTATTCTTATCGGGCATCTTGCTGTATTGAAGGATGGAATGCCTGAATGCGGCAGCCGTCTCTTCATCAATTTTTGAGTAGCTTAAAATTGTGCCAAGGGAGTCAACGATGTCCGGTACATCCTTCGGCGGAGCACCTTCCTCGGCAGGAGTTTCCGTATATTCATCCAGAGAATTAAGCTTGTCGCGGTATTCTGCGACGCGCTGCTTATACATTTCCTTGTCAATGGATGGCTGGCTTTCCAACTGGATCATCATGGTGGAAAGTGCAGCGATCAAAGAGGTGGAATCGTCGTCGTGGGAACCGATTCTGTAGAGCAGGCTTGCATAAAGGTCAAAGAAGTCCAGACGGTTCTCGCTCATAAGCAGGTTGGTAATTTCTGATTTGTAATCATACATGACACGGCATACAGACATCACGGAATACACATCCTGGCTTACTTTGAGCAGGAGTCCCTGAAGAAAATCAGGATCCTGTCCTTTGAGCGGTGTCTTTGTCACCAGCGCGCGGAGCTGGGTATAGAAACCGGCCAGCCAGCCGGAAACATCTTCCTCCAGTACAAGTTCGGACAAAGCTTCCAGGCCGGGCAGGGATCTGGGTGAAATCTTGTGTTTCGTACAGAACGCCTGATATCCTTTGTAGCTGTCCATCAGATAATGATAGAAGTTGTCGCAGTCAAAGCGTGCCAGTTCATATTGGTCAAGAATTTCCTGAAGCTGTCTGAACATGGAAGTGACGATGCGGGTAGCCATATCCGGATTGGCATGAAGGATGCCGGACAGCTGTGCCGTCGCATACGGATAAGAAGCAATGGAACATACTTCTTCAGTCTGATAAGTGATGAGATGTGAATCAAAATTAAGTTCGCAGGCACCGATCACATCCCCCTTGTATAAGTAAAATTCACCACCCGGATAGGTGGCGCGAACAGTACCCTTCGCAATCATGTGCAGCGCATTGATCGGCTGATCGCTCTGCACCAAAACAGTTCCCGCAGGAAATTCTTTTACAGCCATACTATACCCCCTTGATTCGCCTTCGCAAATTTTCTTTTTTAATTGCACAGGCAGTTTTCCAAAGACACCGGCTCCGTGTCACAGAATATTTAAATTCCGCGTCCGAGATGCATAAATTAATGTAGAAACAACGAATCTGTTTTAAAATAATAAATGATATGTCTGGTTAAAACAGTCATCTGCGCTGCAGAATTTGTAAATTGTGTTTCCGATACAATGAAGATCACGTTATGGTGTCGCTATCTTTTAGTATACAGCGACTGTCTGACAAATACAAGAATGAAAGAGGATTTGTAAAAATATTCATAACAGTTCGGCATATGATTTTAATACCGTCAAAATTCATTATAATCCGGCCGGATTAGGCAAGATGCACAAGAACTTTTACGGTATTTTGTGCTGTACTTTTAAAGAAAGTATGCTAGAATGTTATGACAGGGGTGTCGATACAGGTGTCAGACGTGTCGATAAAGAGAAGCGGCAAGGTTGAAACCACAGTTCTCAATGGTGGTATTTGTGCAGTAGAAATGGGGTAAAAAATGGAAAAAGAGGATATTGAATACAGGAAACAGATCGTTAATACATATAAACCGGACGTGGCGAAGCTGATTCGTTATATCCCGTGGCTGGAAGAAAAGGCGGGAAGCAGTGTGCAGGAGACTTTTGAAGGTTCCGGCATCAAAGGGAGTTCAATTACCTTTCCGGTATATGACGGCACGCTCATGAGCTTTATCAAGGAAGTACAGAGAACCGGGCTGCTTGACCGGAATTATCCCTATATCTATTCAAGATACAGATTTCGGTCAGTACAGGATGAACTGAAAGCAATTGACCGGGCCGGTATCAGAGATATGGATATTTTAAAAGGCATTCTTTCCAAATATGTTCTGGGCGGCATGACCAAAGGCCGTATGTGGACGGAAGCAGTATATAACAGGATATTTTTAAATGTGATCCGCAAGATGAAGGAGAATCTGGAATTTTGGGACAGACCGATGACTTGACTTTACAGGTCAGTATCAAGAACCGGAAGCATAAATTGAAACCTGTGCGGAGATGTGCAGGACGACACTTTAGAACGCGGCAAATATAACAGCAAGAAGAAAGAAAAGGATACAAAAATTATTATGGGAGAAAAGTCAGCACAGAAGAAACAGTACATTTTGGATACGGCGAGAAAAGTATTCGTGGAGAAAGGTTATAAGAATGTTACCATGAAAGATATCGTCGAGGCATGTGAGATCAGCCGGGGCGGACTGTACCTTTATTTTGACAGCACGCAGCAGATTTTTTCGGAGATATTGCAGATGGAGTCGGAAGAGACGGATGATGTTTTCTCGGAACGCATTTCAGAGGAAGGCACTGCGGCTGATATTCTGACACTGTTTCTGAAAGAACAGAAGAAAGAGATGCTGCAGAAAAAGAATAATTTGACTGTTGCAGTCTATGAATACTTTTTTGCCCATCAATCGACTGATAAGAACAATATGCTGCGCAAACAATTTGACGCGGGTGTCAGAGTGCTGGAAAAGCTGATTCATGCAGGAATTGCAAGCGGAGAGTTTTACTGTGAGGATCCGAAAGGAGCGGCCAGCAATATCATGTATGTTTTGGAAGGCATGAAAATCAATGCCCAGACTTTTGGGATCACGGAGAAGATGGTGGATGAGCAGCTTTTGTATATTATGGAAGGGCTGATTGTGGAGTTTGAATAGAGCATGGAAAGAACTTAAACGCAGACAGATATTGTTACGGTTTTATAACAAATGACGAAATGTTTGCAGGAGGAAGCTTCGATACTATGTGGATATACCGTAGTTGGTGCATCCACATTTTTATTCGGTGATATAACGAAATGAGACGTTTGGTGAATGTTGTAAGTTGGAATACTTAATCATTTCAACCAGCTTAATGGATATGCGTTTACGCGTGAGCAAGAGTAAAGAAAAGGAGAGAAAAGTATGTCAAAGATTACAGTAGATGTGGATTATGTCAGAGAGTGTTTGAGGAAAATCGGATATATAGTAAGTGACTGTGTGGAAAGAGATAATAATGGTAAAAATTGGCAGATTAAATTTTCAAATAGTGGCGCAATTGTAACTGTTTATGATACAAATAGTAAAAAGAATACGGTTGTGAATGGAAAGCTGGAATCAGAAGAAGGGGAGAAACTTAAAGAAATCGTAGATAAACTCAAATGTAAAGAATTGTTGATAGATCCGCTTAATGAAGAGATTGTCAGGCTGATTAACAATAAACAAGAATCGGATTTCTATGACTATAAATCTCAATGGTATGAAGATATAGGAGCGGGAGATTTTCTTCATGACATTTTATGTCTGTCAAATAACAAAGATAACAGAGATGCATATTTAATTATAGGTGTTGAAGATACTGGGAATGTGGTTGGAGTAAATAAAGAAAAAAAGACGAATGAACTCTATGATTTTTTAAAGAGTATAAAGTTCGCAGGTGATCATATTCCGCAAATAGAAGTAAAGCGAATGTTTTATATGTACAAGAAAATAGACGTTTTAGTATGCAAAAGTTCTAAATATGTTCCCTTTTACTTGGTTGAAAAACATCGAGGTGTATTTGATCATCAGATATATACTAGAGTGGGTGACACAAATACGCCAAAGAATGGGCATGCAGATTATTTATGTGTGGAAAATTTATGGCGAATACATTTTCAGAGAGAAAATGAATAAAGCAGCGAGCAGCCAAGGAACATAATTTTGTAAAAAACTCTGATTGAAATGTAGGGGATTGTTTGGCATAATAGAACATGAAGTTATACTAGGACATTAAAATACAATGTCCAAGTACAACTACGTCATGTTCAGAAGAATGCAAAGGGCATGTATTCTTCCTGTGAAATTGCAAAATGCATAGTTAAGAACTACTGCGTCATGTTCATGGCACAACGAAACGTAACGGCAGGCAGTAAATTAAGGAGAAGAGCAGAATGGGAAACGTAAAGCGCATTTATGTGGAGAAGAAGGAGCCTTTCGCGGTCAAGGCGAAGGAACTGCAGGAAGAGATCGGGAGTTATCTCGGGATTGACGGTGTGAAAGAGGTTCGGGTTCTGATCCGCTATGATGTGGAGAATCTGTCGGAGGAAGTTTTTGAGAGGGCGTGCAGGACTGTTTTTTCGGAGCCGCCGGTGGATATCTTATATGAAGAGACGATTCAGATTCCGGCAGACGGAAAGGTTTTCAGCGTGGAATACCTGCCGGGACAGTTTGATCAGAGAGCAGATTCTGCGGTTCAGTGCGTAAAATTTCTGAAGGAAGATGAAGAGCCGATTATCAAAACGGCAGTCACATATTTAATAACGGGTGATATATCCGATGAGGAGTTCGGAAGAATCAAGGCATACTGCATTAACCCTGTGGATTCCAGAGAAACGGACATGGTGAAACCGGACACTCTTGTCACTGTTTATGATGAGCCTGTTGACGTGGCGGTGTTTGAGAATATGCCGGAGCGGGAAGATTTTATTGATATGCCGCAGGCTGAGTTGAAAGAACTTTATGATTCCTTAGGTCTGGCCATGACCTTTAAGGATTTCTTACATATACAGAATTATTTTGCCGGGGAAGAGAAGCGTAATCCTACTATGACGGAGATCCGCGTGCTGGATACATACTGGTCGGATCACTGCCGCCACACCACTTTTTCCACGGAATTGAAGAAAGTGGATTTTGCGGAAGGCTTTTATCAGAAGCCGATTAAGGATACTTATGAGAATTATCTTGCCGTCAGGGATGAGATTTTTGCGGGCAGACAGGACAAGTTCGTCTGTCTGATGGATCTGGCACTGATGGCTATGCGTAAGTTAAAGAAGGACGGGAAGCTGGATGACATGGAGGAATCCGATGAGATCAATGCCTGCTCGGTGGTGGTTCCTGTGGAGATGGATTACAGTGACCGGAAGGTGACGGAGGAGTGGCTTGTCTTTTTCAAGAATGAGACCCACAACCATCCTACGGAGATCGAGCCTTTCGGCGGGGCGGCGACGTGTCTTGGCGGCGCGATCCGTGATCCCTTGTCGGGACGCGGTTATGTGTATCAGGCGATGCGCGTGACGGGTGCGGCTGATCCTACGGTGCCGGTGTCGGAGACGCTTAAGGGCAAACTGTCCCAGAAGAAGCTGGTGCGCGGGGCGGCGAGCGGCTATTCGTCCTACGGCAATCAGATCGGACTTGCGACCGGACTGGTCAAGGAGATTTATCATCCTGATTATGTGGCAAAGAGAATGGAGATCGGTGCGGTGATGGGCGCTGCGCCGAGAAAGAATGTCATTCGTGAGACATCTGATCCTGACGATATCATAATTCTTCTGGGCGGCAGAACCGGACGTGACGGCTGCGGCGGCGCGACGGGTTCCTCCAAAGTGCACACGGAGAGTTCCATCGAGACCTGCGGCGCGGAGGTGCAGAAGGGTAATGCGCCCACGGAGCGTAAGATTCAGAGACTGTTCAGGCGCGAAGAGGTCAGCAGGCTGATCAAGAAATGTAACGATTTCGGCGCGGGCGGTGTGTCCGTGGCGATCGGCGAACTGGCAGACGGTCTTGTGGTGGATCTCGATAAAGTACCGAAGAAGTATGCGGGTCTGGACGGTACGGAACTGGCGATCTCGGAATCACAGGAGAGAATGGCGGTTGTGGTAGCGCCCAAAGACGTGGAGGCTTTCTTAGGCTATGCGGCACAGGAGAATCTGGAAGCGGTAGAGGTTGCGGTCGTGACGAAAGAGCCGAGACTGGTACTTAGATGGCGCGGCAAGGAGATTGTCAATATTTCCAGAGCGTTCCTGGATACCAACGGCGCCCATCAGGAGACCGCCGTTGCGGTGGACATGCCGGAAGAAAAAGAAAACTATCTGAAGAAGATCGCGACGCCTGTTGTTGCGGATGCGGTGGCAGCGGGGGATGTCAGGAAGGCGTGGCTGACGCTTCTGCATGATTTGAATGTGTGCTCGCAAAAAGGTCTGGTGGAGATGTTCGATGCGTCCATCGGCGCGGGCAGCGTATACATGCCTTACGGCGGTAAATATCAGTTGACGGAAACCCAGGCGATGATTGCTAAACTGCCTGTATTAAAAGGAAAAACGGATACCGTGACGATGATGAGTTACGGTTTCGACCCTTATCTGTCCAGTTGGAGTCCATATCACGGTGCAATCTATGCCGTGACGGAGTCTATGGCGAAAATCGTGGCAAATGGCGGAGACTATAAGACGATCCGCTTCACATTCCAGGAGTATTTCAGGAGAATGAGCGAGGAGCCTGGCCGCTGGAGCCAGCCTTTTGCGGCGCTGCTTGGCGCGTATGACGCACAGATGGGATACGGGCTGCCTTCCATCGGCGGCAAGGACTCCATGTCCGGCACATTCAATGAGATTGACGTGCCGCCCACACTTGTCTCTTTTGCGGTGGATATCAGCAAACAGGGTAATATCGTGACACCGGAGCTTAAGAAGGCGGGCAATAAGCTGGTACGTTTCCACATTGCGAAGAACGAGTATGATCTGCCGGTATATGAAAATGTTATGCACGTATATGATACGATTCTGACACTTGTGTCACAGAAAAAGATTGTTGCGGCGTATGCGCTTGATGCGAAAGGCGCTGCGGCGGCGATCGGCAAGATGGCGTTCGGCAATAAACTGGGCGTGACTGTGGAGAGCGGTCTGGCTGCGGAGAAGCTTTTCGATAACGGATTGGGCGAGATTCTGGCTGAAATGCCGGCGGAGGCAGTTGCGGAGCTGGCAGCAGGAGCAGAGAAGAGAGCGGCAGATGACGGAGCCAGCCGTGTAACCTACACTGTTACCGGTACGGTGACTGACGAACCGACATTTGTCTATGGCGATGTGAAGATCACCATGGAGGAAGCGTTGTCCGCATGGAAAGATAAGCTGGATAAAGTCTTTCCGTATACGGCCGGAAAAGATAAGAGTGCGGTTCCATCAGAGTTGTATAAAGCCAAAGAAATCTATGTATGCAAGAATAAAGTAGCAAAGCCTACTGTGTTCATTCCGGTATTTCCGGGTACGAACTGCGAGTATGACAGCGGCGCGGCTTTTGAGCGGGCAGGTGCAGATGTCATTACGAAGGTATTTAAGAATCTGACAGCGGAAGACATCAGGGAGAGTGTGGACGTATTCGAGCAGGCGATCGGGCAGGCACAGATCATCATGTTCCCCGGCGGATTTTCCGCAGGTGACGAGCCGGACGGTTCTGCGAAGTTTTTTGCGACAGCTTTTCAGAATGCAAAGATCAAAGAAGCGGTGAGTAAACTGTTAAATGAAAGAGACGGTCTTGCGCTGGGAATCTGTAATGGTTTTCAGGCGCTGATCAAGCTGGGACTGGTGCCTTACGGCGAGATCGCGGGACAGAAGGAGGATTCCCCTACGCTGACCTTTAACACGGTTAACCGCCATATTTCCAAGATGGCGTACCTGAAAGTAGTATCCAATAAGTCCCCGTGGTTACAGGGAGCGGTATTGGGAAATACTTATGTAAACCCGGCTTCCCATGGCGAAGGACGCTTTGTTGCGCCGAAGGAGTGGATTGACAGGTTGTTTGCAAACGGCCAGGTGGCTACGCAGTACGCAGATATAGATGGTAATGTGTCGATGGATGAAGAGTGGAACATCAACGGTTCCTATGCCTCCATCGAAGGGATCACATCCCCTGACGGGCGTGTATTCGGCAAGATGGCGCATTCCGAGAGAAGAGGAGAGGGCGTTGCGGTTAATATCTACGGCGAGCAGGATCTGAAGATTTTTGAGTCCGGTGTGGCATATTTTAAATAATGTTGATGAGAAAGGCCTCATGTCAGGGAAAATCCTGTGCAGGAGGTCTTTTTACAGAAGAAAGCTGTCAAATGAAAGGTGAGAGAGCCGGGGTAGTTCTAAAATACATTCATTGACGGTAAAGGCAAATTACAGTACAATGAGTGCGGCAATTGTAATTTTGAAGGTACGGCGGAGTTGATGAAAACGTGCTCTTTTAGTGAAGTACTGAGGTACGGGTGATCGGCCGGAAGCCTGAGTGACTGAAATGCTACATATAATAACGATTGGTATTTAATGGCGGGCGGGGAGAAAATTGAAAATTAAAATTTTCAATTGCGAGATTTGTGTCTGCGCGTTGCTTACCACAAACTCGTTTATGCGCAAAAAGCAGCGCAGAAATGGAGAAAACATGGGAACAATCAATGAGAATACTGATGAAAAAAAGATTGAGCCGGCTAACGGAACTGAACAGGCGGAAAATGCAGATACGGGGACTGCTGCTGTAACCGGAGAAAGCGGGAAAACAGAGACAGCAGGAGGACAAGAGGAGAACAGCAGGATGAAGTCAGCCGGAAAAGAGCCGGAAAGCAGAAAAGATTACATACGTCAGGAATACGGTTTTGCGTCCGATGTAAAACTGAAGGAATGCAGATTTTGTTGCGTTATGATCCCGAAAAAGGCGAAGATCTGCCCGAATTGCAAGATGAGCCTGAAGAGCCACTGGTTTCTGAAGTCGATTGCCGGGATTCTGACAGTGGTGGTGATAGCAGCGGGAAGCTATTATTTATCGGTATACTGGGGATTGCTTGACGATTCGGCCATACCAGTCTGGATGGCAAGCCACAGGGGGGCAGCGCCTGCCATGTCGGCGGCATCCATGGAACCGGCAGGAACAGGTGCGAATCTGGCTGTAGTGGAAGCGGTAGAGTCCGCCGGGAATGTTCCCGGTGCGGAAGACCAGCAGGCGGCAGAGAAGGTTTCAGGAGCGGAAGACCGGCAGGCGGCAGAGAAGGTTTCAGGGGCGGAAGATCAGCAGACGGTGGAGAATATTTCCGAGGCGGAAGACCGGCAGTTAGCAGTGGATGCTTTAGGTGCGGAAGACCGGCAGACGACAGAGGGTGTTTCCGGAACGGGAGACCAGCAGGCAGCAGAGGGTGTTTCCGGGACAGAAGACCGGCAGGCAGTAGAGAGTGTTTCCGGGATAGAAGACCGACAGAAGACAGAGGATGCTCCAGGGGTGGAGGACCAGCAGGCGGTCGGGGATGCTTCCGGAACGGAGGATACACTGACAGACAAGGCGGCGATCGAGGGAGAAGACCGGCAGATGTCAGGAGATGTTTCCGGGAAAGAAAAGCAACAGACAACAGGGTCGACTCTTGATGAAGATGTGAATGGCGGGACACAGGCAGTTACCGGTGAAACTGTGGGAAAAGCGGATGTGGAAGATGATGACATCGGTAAAAAAGCGATGAAATCCGGGCAGGCAGAAGAAACAGACGTTGCAGAATCAGAGGAAGAAGAGAAGAAAGCCGAATCTGATAAGAGTGCGGGTGAGGTGGATGCAGACACAGACACAGGAATTTCCGGCGCGAAAGGTGAGACAGACACCAAGTCAGAAATTACCGGCACGAAGACGAAAGAAACAGACGCGGACAGAGAAAGCACGGAAACAGCAGACAAAGACGAGACGGCATTCCGGGCAGATTGTGTGCAGGTCGATTACAAGACATTGCTTCGAAAACAGCAGGAGTATCTGGATACAGCACTCATGATAGAGGCACAGGTGGTCTGCCAGGTTGACGGCGGCCTGTTTGATGATAACACCTATTATTTATGCGTGACAGAGGAAAGAAACGGCATTAAGCGATATTATATCATCAGAGATGACAGAGAGGCAGATGATACGCTGATTCTTGAGGGCGATACACTCACGATTTACGGCAGGCTTTTCGGAGATTGTAAGATTCCGGCAAAACTGATTGAGACACGTCCCACAGTGCCTGCGCTTTCTATGCTGTATTATGATTTGACCGAATAGCATAGAAGGTATGCTTTTTTATAATATAATGAGGCAGTCATGTCAAAGGCATATAGAGATATTCAGGGACAGTTTGAGAGGAAACAGGTGACAGAATGAAGGCGTTCTTAATTTTGGAAGACGGAACTATTTTTGAAGGAACCCACATCGGTGTGCAGAAAGAGATCATCAGTGAGATCGTGTTCAACACTTCCATGGCGGGGTATCTGGAAGTATTGACGGATCCGTCCTATGCGGGACAGGCGGTCTGCATGACTTACCCGTTAATAGGCAATTACGGGATCTGTAAAGAGGATATGGAATCCCGCAGGGCGTGGCCGGATGGATTGATCGTTCGTGAGTTGAGCCGGGTTTCCAGCAATTTCAGATGTGACATGACGATCCAGCAGTTTCTGGAAGAACAGGGCGTGCCGGGCATTGCCGGGATTGATACCCGGGCGCTTACCAGGATTCTCCGGGAAAAGGGCACCATGAACGGGATGATTACCACTGATGAAACGTATCAACTAGAAGAAATTCTTCCGAAATTGAAGGACTACACCACCGGAAAGGTAGTAGAACGCGTGACCTGTCAGGCCGAATATACGCTGGCCGGCGCGAAGGAGTTATCGGACAACGGCCCGGTTTCGGGCAGTTCAAGGTTTGTGCGGGAAGATTATGAAAAAGGAATCCGTGAGAAGAAGCCCGGCATGGTACGGGAATTAAACGGCAGAGGGCTGAAAGTGGCGCTGCTTGATCTGGGTGCAAAGGATAATATCGCAAGATCTCTTGCAGCCAGGGGATGTGAGGTGACGATTTATCCGGCGGGTACGAAGGCACAGGAGATCATCGGCACCAATCCTGACGGTATTATGCTCAGCAACGGTCCGGGGGATCCGAAGGCGTGTACGGAAGTGATAGGCGAGATCAGAAAGCTGTATGAAACGGATATCCCCATTTTTGCGATCTGTCTCGGACATCAGTTGATGGCGCTTGCCACGGGTGCGGATACTTTTAAGATGAAGTACGGCCACCGGGGCGGCAATCATCCGGTGAAGGACCTGGAAACCGGGCGGGTTTATATTTCATCCCAGAATCATGGCTATGTGGTGGATACGGACAGGCTGGATCCGCAGGTGGCGATTCCTGCTTTTATCAATGTAAATGACGGCACTAATGAAGGGCTGTCTTATACGAATAAGAATATCTTCACGGTACAGTTTCATCCGGAAGCATGTCCGGGACCGCAGGATTCCGGGGAATTGTTTGACAGATTTATCGCGATGATGAGAAAGACGGAAAGTAATGTTAAGTAAGCAGAATACGCTTACCGGGTTTCGTCCGGAAGAATGTCGCTGACGCTTACATGTTTTCCGGTGCCGAGTGAAATTATGATAGATTATGGAGGGATAAGATGCCTAAGAATCCAAACGTAAAAAGAGTGCTGGTGATCGGGTCTGGGCCCATTGTGATCGGGCAGGCGGCGGAGTTTGACTATGCGGGAACACAGGCGTGCCGTTCGCTGAAAGAGGAGGGGATGGAGGTCATTTTAGTGAATTCCAATCCGGCCACCATCATGACCGACGGGGATATTGCGGATAAGGTATATATCGAGCCCCTGACGGCAAAAGTCATTGAGCAGATTATCATCAAAGAGAAACCGGACAGTCTGCTTCCCAACATGGGCGGACAGGCGGGTTTAAATCTTGGTATGGAACTGGATGAATCGGGTTTTCTGGCATCTCATGGCGTGACGCTGCTTGGCACTACCGCCAGGACGATCAGGAAAGCGGAAGACCGGCTGGAATTTAAGGAGACTATGGAGAAGATCGGAGAGCCCTGTGCGCCCTCTCTGGTGGTGGAAAATATTGAGGACGGCGTTTCTTTTGCAAAAAAGATCGGCTATCCGGTGGTACTGCGTCCGGCATATACGCTGGGCGGGTCCGGCGGCGGTATTGCTCACAATCAGGAGCAGCTGGAAGAAATTCTGGCCAACGGACTCAGGCTTTCCAGGGTGGGACAGGTTCTGGTGGAGCGCTGCATTGCCGGATGGAAAGAGATTGAATACGAGGTGATGCGCGACAGTGCTGGCAACTGTATCACTGTTTGTAATATGGAAAATATCGACCCGGTAGGCGTGCACACGGGCGACAGTATCGTGGTAGCGCCCTCACAGACACTGGGCGACAAAGAGTACCAGATGCTTCGGAGTTCGGCGCTCAACATCATCAACGAGCTGGGGATTACGGGCGGCTGTAACGTGCAGTTCGCGCTGCATCCCACCAGTTTTGAGTACTGTGTGATCGAGGTGAATCCCCGTGTGAGCCGTTCTTCTGCGCTGGCTTCTAAAGCGACGGGCTATCCGATCGCGAAGGTCGCGGCGAAGATTGCGCTCGGCTACACGTTAGATGAGATTCAGAATGCCATTACCGGTAAGACTTACGCCAGCTTTGAGCCGACGCTGGATTACTGTGTGGTAAAGATTCCAAGACTGCCTTTCGATAAGTTTATAACGGCCAAACGCACTTTGACGACACAGATGAAGGCCACGGGCGAAGTCATGAGCATCGCTAACAACTTCGAGGGCGCGCTGATGAAGGCAATCCGTTCGCTGGAACAGCATGTGGACTGTCTGCGCAGCTATGATTTTTCGGCGCTTAGTGTGGAAGAGTTAAAGGAACGCATGAAAATTGTGGATGACCAGAGAATCTATATCATTGCGGAGGCAATCCGCAAAGGCATTTCTTATGATACGATTCATGAGATTACCATGGTGGACCACTGGTTTATTGATAAGATTGCGATTCTGACGGAGATGGAGACGGCGCTGGAACAGAGACCGTTGACGGTAGAATTGTTAAAAGAGGCTAAAAGGCTTGAATTTCCCGATACGGTGATCGCCCGGCTGACAGGCAGGACGGAAGAAGAAATTAAGAAAATGCGCTATGATAACGGTATCGTGGCGGCATTTAAGATGGTGGATACCTGCGCGGCAGAGTTCGCGGCGAGTACGCCTTATTATTATTCCGTATTCGGTTCCGAGACGGAAGTGGAGGAGACTCATCCGAAGAAAAAGGTGCTGGTGCTTGGTTCCGGACCGATCCGCATCGGGCAGGGAATCGAGTTCGATTATTGTTCCGTGCACGCCACATGGGCTTTTGCCAAAGAGGGCTATGAAACAATTATCATCAACAACAACCCGGAGACAGTCAGCACCGATTTTGATATTGCGGACAAACTTTATTTTGAGCCGTTGACGCCGGAGGACGTGGAGAATATTGTCACCGTGGAGAAACCGGACGGCGCAGTGGTGCAGTTTGGCGGACAGACGGCCATCAAGCTGACGGAGAGCCTGATGAAGATGGGTGTGCCGATTCTGGGAACGAAAGCGGAAGACGTGGATGCCGCCGAGGATCGGGAGCTTTTTGACCAGATTCTGGAAGAAACGGAGATTCCCAGGGCTGCGGGCGGTACGGTGTACACGGCAGAAGAAGCGAAAGCGGTGGCAAACAGGCTGGGCTATCCGGTACTTGTGCGTCCTTCCTACGTTCTGGGCGGTCAGGGGATGCAGATCGCGCTGTCAGATCAGGAAATCGAGGAATTTATGGCGGTCATCAACCGCTATGAGCAGGATCACCCGATTCTGGTGGATAAATACTTACAGGGAAAAGAGCTTGAGGTGGATGCGGTGTGCGACGGCACGGATATTCTGATTCCGGGCATTATGGAGCATATCGAGCGGACAGGCGTGCATTCGGGCGACAGTATCTCCGTCTACCCGGCGCCCACCGTCAGCGAAAAGGTAAAAGAAACCATTGCGGAGTATTCCAGAAGGCTGGCGAAAGCGCTGCATGTCATTGGTCTGATTAATATTCAGTTCATAGCCATGGGCGATGAAGTGTACGTGATCGAGGTGAATCCCAGGTCTTCCCGCACCGTGCCGTATATCAGCAAGGTAACGGGGATTCCGATCGTCGATCTGGCGACGGAAGTGATAATCGGTAAGAAGATCCGTGATCTGGGCTATGAGCCGGGCTTACAGCCGGCGGCGGATTATTACGCCGTGAAGATGCCGGTATTCTCTTTTGAAAAGATCCGCGGCGCGGAGATCAGCCTGGGGCCGGAGATGAAGTCTACCGGAGAATGTCTCGGTATTGCGAAGACCTTTAATGAGGCGCTTTATAAAGCATTTCTTGGCGCCGGTGTCAATCTGCCGAAGCATAAGCAGATGATCATTACCGTTAAGGATGCGGATAAAGGAGAGGCAATCGAAGTGGCGCGCCGCTTCCAGAAGCTGGGCTACATTATCTATGCGACGAGGAGTACGGCGGCGGCGTTAAATGAGGCGGGCGTCAAGGCGAGAAAAGTCAATAAAATTCAGCAGGAATCCCCTACGGTGATGGATCTGATTCTGGGACATAAAATAGACCTGGTGATCGATACGCCCACACAGGGACGGGACAAGAGCAGAGACGGTTTCCTGATCCGCAGGACGGCGATTGAGACCGGCGTCAACTGTATCACGGCCATGGACACTGCCGCGGCACTGGTATCCAGCCTGGAAAATGCGGCGTCCGAGGCAGAGATGACGTTGATTGATATTGCGGGTATTGCCAGACGCGGGTAGCTTCGGTGTGTTCAGATACCTTAGCGGCAGTCTTCAGAAAATCATGGAAGTGCGACGTATTATTTATAATGGGCAGAATCGAGAAAGCATCATTTAGGGGATTGCAAAAATTGGTTTTGCAGCAGGAATTTTATGAACAACAGAAATTATCAGAAGGAACTGGATAAAATCATAGATCGTATAGCAAAACAGCAGACGGGACGGCGGGAGGATTTCGTGGAAGACTATGCGCCGAGGCTCCTGCTTCACAGTTGTTGTGCGCCTTGCAGCAGCTATGTGCTGGAATATCTGCGGAACTATTTTCGGATCACGGTATTTTATTATAATCCAAATATCACTGAGGACGAGGAGTATCGTAAGCGGGTGGCCGAGCAGAAGCGGCTGATTGAGGCATATAATGCCAAACTGCAGGAGCAGGCGGAAGGTGCAGTGACGTATTCGGATGAACTGCGGGAGCAGGCGGAAGGTGCAGTGGCATATCTGTCTGAACCGGTGGAGCAGGAGAGGACAACTGCAGTGGCTTCAGGGCCGGAGCGGCGGGGCTATCTGATCGAAGTCATAGAGGGTGATTATGAGCCGGAACGCTTCTTTGACACGGCAAGAGGCTTAGAGCAGTGCCCGGAGGGCGGCGAGCGGTGTTTTGCCTGTTATGCGCTGAGACTTGGAGAGACTGCGAAGCGCGCCAGTGCAGGACATTATGATTATTTTACAACCACACTGTCCATCAGCCCGCTTAAGAATGCCGTCAAGCTGAATGAGATCGGGGAGCGGCTTTCACAGGAATACGGTGTGGCGTGGCTGCCCTCGGATTTCAAGAAGAGAGACGGTTATAAGCGGTCCATTGAACTGTCGAAAGAATATGGTCTGTACAGACAGGATTATTGCGGGTGTGTGTACTCCCGCAGATCCTGAGAAAGATTCTGAAAGGCGGCACATAGACCAGATATTCAGATACAGGCTATGAGCGATCTTTGAAAACGGAATCAATATATTCTATATAATTTTTACGGTTTACGAGGTCAGGATGTTTGATATACCAGTCAAAAGCCTCTTTCAGACCTTCTGCAAGCGGTTTCGTCTCATGCAGCAGTTTTGTCTGCTCTGTTACATCCAGGCGATATTCGTAATCGTAGAAGCAGAAGTAGCTTCTCTGCTCGGTCCCGTCGCTTACATGGGCAAATTCCGCCTCTTTTCCGGCTGTCCGGTAGCACAGGGAGACCCAGTCACGGATGGATATCATATCAGGATTTCCAACGTTAAAGATATGCCGGGCAGGTCTTTTTTCTAAAATGACATCCATAAACCGACACAAGTCATGAATATGGAAAAACTGCAGTTCCATCTTTCCGTCTCCGGGAAGGTAGAATTTCCTGTTTTGCAGGGCGCAGTCAAAGATAAAACTCTCCCGGTAGACATTGTTCATAGGGCCGTACAGATAGGGCGGACGCAGAATATAGGCGTCGGGATTCCGTCTTAGCAGTGCCTGTTCCGCAGCTGCCTTGTCGGTGCCGTAGGTTCCCCAGAACTTATTCTGTATCAGGGGTGTCTGTTCGGAGAAAGGCAGCGGGCTCTGCTCCGAGTAGACGGCGCCGGAACTGATCAGGATATAATCGTCATAACTCCCGACAGCGTCAAGCAGGCAGTCGATGTCAACTGCATTGTAGGCCGTAATATCAAGAACTGCATCGAAGTGGTAAGCCTTCAGCTTGTCACCAGGATCGTGCCTGTCTCCTTCGATCAGTGTGACACCTTCGGGCTGAGGCCTTGTGTTACGATTTAAGACAAACACGCGGTATCCCTTTTGTGCATAATATACCGCGGCATAGCGGCTGACGAAGACAGTTCCGCCTGTGATGAGAATATTTTTCATAGTGGATGCTCCTTATAACAGTTTTTTTTTGTGCGATTTTGCGAAAAATAGTTGACATTATGAAAATAATTGCTATAATTATCTCATAAAAGGTGCTGACCGTAAAGCAAACGGTTCACCTTGGTTAATAGTTGCTAATCAGAAAAGCAACCATCACTTTTGGCTGGTGCGGTTGCTTTTTTGATGTCTTTGTTTCCCGCAGGATTGCTGGATACTGATCAGAGTAACAATAATACTGATCATTGTCACTATAATACCAACAATTCCCAGGACTGTTTCGAACATCATATCTTGTACCTTTCGCGTATTTTCCATTATGTATCACCTCCGAATACAGGAAGTTCTCAAATGCAAAGATTTGGCAAAAGGTGAACCGCTTACCGTTTAGGACACAAAATTCTTTTTAATGACATTTGAAATGAATTATGGTAAAATATGCATTGCTTATTACAGCAGATTTTATGAGGAGGGTATCCGCATGAGTTCCTTATTGCAATCTACAAGAAATACGCGTGTGCTGCCGACGGGCGAAGTGCGGTATATTAGAAGTGATGTTCCAAAGAGGCTGACCGGGCAGGAGATCCAGTGGCTGCTGGAGCATCATGTAACAACACTCGTGGATCTGAGGTCGGAGGAGGAAGCTGCCGAAACCCCATGTTGTCTGAAAGGACAGGACGGGTTTCAATATTATCATCTTCCGGTTACAGGCGGCGGTGATACGCCCAAATCACTGGAACATTTGCATACGGTGTACCGGCAGATGGCAGATGAACAGATGGACAGGATCATTGATACCATCATGAACGCGAAGTCCGGTGTGATGTATTTCTGTACGGCAGGGAAAGACCGTACCGGCGTCGTATCCGCGATTATTTTGAAAAGGCTTGGCTTCAGCGATGAAGTGATTATCGATGATTATATGAAGTCAAAGGATAATCTCATGGACATGCTCACAGCATATGTGGATGCCCACCCGGAAGTGGATCTTGAAATCATCACGCCGCACCGGGAAAATATGGAACGGTTACTGAAGCAGATGTTATAAACGAGTTCGTGAGGCGAATCCCGCAAAGGAAGTATTCCCGCAAATTCGAGTTCGCGGAGCGAATCTCGCAAAGTAAATTTGCTTCGCAAATTTACTTATAGGAAAGGACACATAAACAATGCAGAAAATATTAGATTTGATTTCAGAAGAAATGAAAAAAGCATTCGAGGCGGCAGGCTACGACGCGGAACTGGGAAGGGTCACCCTGTCCAACAGGCCGGATCTTTGTGAGTATCAGTGTAACGGCGCCATGGCCGGTGCGAAGAAATACCATAAGGCGCCTCTTATGATCGCCCAGGAAGTGGCAGAGAAGCTTAACGAGAGCGACGTGCTTTCGGAGGTGGCTGCAGTGGCGCCGGGTTTCCTGAATATGAAAGTGAAGGAGTCCTTTGTGCGGGATTATCTGCGGGAAATGCGTACTGCAGAGAAATTCGGTCTGCAGAAGCCGGAACAGGTGAAAAAGATCATTATTGACTACGGCGGTCCCAATGTGGCGAAGCCGCTTCATGTAGGACATCTGCGTTCCGCGATCATAGGTGAGAGCATTAAGAGAATCTGCCGGTATGCGGGGCATGATATTATCGGTGATATTCACCTGGGAGACTGGGGACTGCAGATGGGCCTGATTATTACGGAACTGCAGAAAAGACAGCCTGATCTGGTCTATTTTGATGAGACTTACGGGGGAGAATATCCGGTGGAGGCGCCTTTTACCATTTCAGAGCTGGAAGAAATCTATCCGGCGGCCAGCGCTAAGTCTAAAGAGGATGAGGCGTACAAAGCGGATGCGATGGAGGCCACTTTCAAATTGCAGAGCGGCGTCCGCGGCTACCGCGCGCTGTGGAAACATATTATCAATGTGTCCGTGGCCGATTTAAAGAAGAATTATGAGAATCTGAATGTGGATTTTGACCTTTGGAAAGGTGAGTCCGATGTGCATGATATTATTCCCGGCATGGTGGAAGAGATGAAGAAAGGCGGCTATGCCTATGAAAGTGACGGCGCATTGGTGGTGGACGTGAAGAAAGAGACTGACACCAGGGAGGTGCCGCCCTGTATGATCCTGAAATCAGACGGTGCGTCTCTCTATAATACGACCGATCTGGCTACCATTATGGACCGGATGGAGCATTACCATCCTGACAAGATGATTTATCTGACAGATAAAAGGCAGGAACTTTATTTCGAGCAGGTGTTCCGCTGTGCACGGAAGACCGGATTGGTCGATGAGGCTACGGAGCTTGTGCATATCGGTTTCGGAACCATGAACGGCAAGGACGGTAAGCCTTTTAAGACAAGAGAAGGCGGCGTGATGCGTCTGGAAAACCTGATCCGTGAGATCAATGAAGAAATGATCCGCAAGATTCAGGAAAATGCCGGAACCAAGGGCTATGAGGTGGACATGGCGGAGGCCCGCGAGACGGCGAAGACCGTCGGGCTTGCGGCGATCAAGTACGGTGATCTGTCCAATCAGGCTTCCAAAGATTATATATTTGATATGGACAGGTTTACTTCTTTCGAGGGAGATACCGGTCCGTATATCCTCTATACGATTGTACGGATCAAGTCAATTCTGGGTAAGTATACGGAGCAGGGAGGTACATTGACTGATGTAGTCATAAATGAGGCTGTGAATGCATCCGAAAAGAGTCTGATGCTGGAAGTAGCAAAGTTCAACGCCATGATGGAAGCGGCCTGTGAGGAGATCGCACCCCACAGGATCTGCGCATATATTTATGATCTGGCCAACGCATTTAACCATTTCTATCACGAGACCAAGATCCTTACAGAAGAGGACGGGCAGAAGAAGTCCGGGTGGATCGCACTGCTGATGCTGACCAGGGATGTACTGGAAGTATGCATTGACCTGCTTGGTTTTTTGGCGCCGGAGAGGATGTAGAGTTCATAGATACTGCGGTTTTGTCCGGGCGGGGCCGGTAGGTATTCCATATTATAACGGAAACGCTGTATCTGGCAGTGTTTGCGAAATCATCTTTCGTCTGGACAAGCGGAAGCTTGATATAGGATCAGAAGTTACAATTCACACCTATGCCAGATTTCGCATTAATTTACGATTATCCAGTGTGAATTGCAACGATGATGCACACAAAATGCCAAAAAACAGGCATTTTGGCGCTGGCTCCGACACCATGCAGCAAGTGCATGGTGCGGGGGTGAACAGTAACGATCAGAACTTTATGGAATGGACAAGCATGGTAAAAGCATATCAGTTTCTGTTGCTTTTTTTAAAAAACTATGTTACAGTATAGCAAATTCAATATTAAAAGCGATGAAGAGTGACAGTAGGTATCTGAAAACGTTACAGAGAGTCCCGTTAGCTGCAAAGGGATACATGGAAGGATATTCTGAGTAATCAGAGTTCTGGAAACAGAAGCGAACAAAGCCTTGGAGCTGCATACCGACTACACGCATTTTTGTGTGTTGAGATTATGATGGGAGCGCCCATTACAGCGCAGGAGTATCGATGTTTTATCCGTACTTTTTCAACTATGAGAATGGCACAGGAGACATCCGTACTTATAAAGGCTTGTGTTGTGAGGCATAGGCGAACTAAGGTGGTACCACGGGTTATATCATCCCGTCCTTGGAAACAGGGACGGGATTTTTTGCGCTCAAAAATATCCATGTCCCGATAAAAAAACGAAAGGATGTGTGAATTATGAGCGAAAATGTATTAGTAGAAGCAAGACTTACAAAGCTGGAGTATGTAAGGGATATTACCAATCCCTATCCTGAACGCTTTGAAAGAACTCACGAATTGTATGAAGTCGGGGATTTGCCGGACGGTGTAGACGGTGTTCGGGCTGCAGGCCGTATCATGTCTATGCGTAAAATGGGAAAGCTGTCATTTTTAACAATTGCTGACATTGAGGGCAAAATGCAAATTGCAGTAAAGAAAGATGTCGTAGGAGAAGAAGCCTATGAATTTTTCAAAAAGGGATTTGACCTTGGTGACTTCTTTGGTGTTGAAGGTGAAATGTTCACGACGCAAACGGGAGAAAAGACAATCCGGGCGAAACAGATTTTCTTCCTTGGAAAGTCTTTGCGCCCTCTTCCTGAAAAGTTCCACGGTATTCAAGATACGGAAATTTGCTATCGTCAGCGTTATCTTGATTTGTGTATGAATGATGAAACCAAAGAGCGGTTTTTGAAAAAGTGTCGCTTTATAACGGAAATTCGCCACTATCTTGAGGAGAATGGCTATATTGAAATAGAAACTCCTGTTTTAATAGACCATCCATCTGGTGCAACAGCAAGACCGTTCATTTCTCATCATAACGCGTTGGATATGGATGTTTATTTGCGAATTGCTCCTGAAACCTATTTAAAGCGGGCGATTGTGGGAGGTTTTACCAAAGTTTTTGAATTTGCCCGCTGTTTTAGGAACGAAGGTATGGATGCAACACACTTACAAGATTTTACAATGCTTGAAGGTTACTGTGCTTATTATAATTATGGTGATAATATGAAATTTTTACAGAATATGCTGATAACTGTAGTCACGAAGATTTGGGGAACTCCTGAAATCGTAGTTAACGGAAACACTATCAATTTTGCTTCTGAATGGGAAGCAGTTACTTTTCGCGACCTCATTCTTCGGGACTGCGGTATTGATATTGAAGGTTACAAGACAGCAGAAGAATTACTTGAAAAGATTGAAGAACAGCACATCGACCTTGCTTCTGCGACCGACCCCCGCAAGTTGGGGCGTGGCAGTTTGATTGATTTACTTTATAAAAAAGTCAGCCGTCCAAAGCTGATTGCGCCAACGTTCCTGATTGCACATCCAACCGACCTTTCGCCGCTGGCAAGGGCAAACGATCATAACCCCGGATTGTCTGACCGTTTTCAGTTGATTATCAATGGTGCGGAAATTATCAATGCTTACTCTGAATTGGTTAATCCCGTTGAACAGCGTGACCGTCTTATGGAACAGGCTCGCTGCAAAGCAAACGGTGATGAAGAAGCAATGGTGATGGATGAGGACTATGTAAATGCAATGGAGTATGGTATGCCCCCTGTTTCTGGCTGGGGTATGGGGATCGACAGAGTGTTGCAGGTGCTTATGGGAACAGACAATATCCGTGATACTGTAATGTTCCCAATTATGCGCCCCTTGGATTGTAAATAATCCTGCCCCGCCATCCCGACACACAGAAACCCTTTGTACGATCATAAAGCAGCGGCCCCGTTTTGCCCGGTATCCGGCATGAATCAGTTTTATTCTGGCCAGTTTACACAGTCCATTCATGTCGTGTTATATTGTATGTAACATGCCGGTACAGGACTGGAAGAAAATTTTTAAAAGAAAAAATGAACCAGATTCCCGCACGCGGACTCTTATTAGCAGGTGCACCGAAAAGAACAGAGGAGAAGATACTTTGGAAGAAGAAATTCTGGCGGCCCAGCTGCGGGAAGGCAGCAGAGAGGCTTTTGACAAGCTGTATGAAAAGTATAAGAATATGGCGATTCGCACGGCATATCTGATCACAGGCAATCCAATGGACAGTGAGGACGTGGTACAGGAGACTTTTGTGAAAGTCTGGCTGCACGCCCGTGAGCTGCACAATGACAGCGGATTTAAGTCGTGGATGATGCAGATTCTTGCACGGACTGCCTATCGTACTGCAAAAAAGAGCAGACGGGAAATTCCCGAAGACTGTGTGACAGACAGAATGAAAGCATCGGAAGAAGTTTCTTCTCTGGATAAAGTGATACAAACGGAAGAGGCTGAAATGATCATGGCTGCAGTCAGAACGCTTCCCGTGAAGTTGAGAACGGTTATCGTTCTATACTATTATGATTCTTTTTCCGTAAAAGAGATTGCGGGGATGCTGGGAGTTATGGAAGGTACGGTGAAATCCAGACTCCACACTGCCAGACAGCGGATCCGGGCGGCTTTGCCGGATCGGGAAGCATATAACAGCAAAACTGAAAAGATATCCTGCCAACCGGTGAAGTAACGGTAAAGGACAAAAGCAGTATCGCAGGCAGGCTTGGGATATGCATGGGTTAGGGTGTGTTCATCCCGTTTTGCGGATGAGGAAGCGTGGAAATAAGCCGAAAGGCATAATTGCTGCATGACAGGAAAAAGCACGGAAGGAAAATGAGGAGGGGTTTTATGCGTATGGAACAGAATTTTGACGATCGGATCAAAGCTGCTCTTGATCGGGAGTGTGACGGCATTTCAGCATCAGAAGATGTAAAGCGCAGGATCGACGAAGCGATCTGCGCACAACAGGATGGTAAGCAGGAACGGAGGATTTCTATGAAGCATATCAGTGTAAAGAAACTTTGTGTCGGTGTGGCGGCAGCGTGTCTGCTCGTGTCCGGTGTATCGGTATTTGCCGGCAGGACAGATTTTTTTGTGAGTGGTGCTAAGACGAGTCCGGAGTACACGGACTACCGGGATATGGAAAAGGCACAGAAGGAACTGGGATATGAAGTAGACAGCGTGGAACGGTTTGAAAATGGCTATGCATTTGCGGGTGCGAGTGTTGACTACACCACGGCCTGCAGCGAGGAGAATGGCGAGATGTATACCTTTCCTTCCATGGATGTGAGATATCGGAAGGACGGGAAGCTGATTGATCTGAATGTGAACGAGATGGCGGGGATGGCCATGGAAGGCATTCTTTCCAAGGAGGCTGATGCCACAAGAACATGCGGGGATATCACGCTGCAGTACAACGAGTATACGAACAAAATTGTTCCGACCGGATATGAACTGACCGAAGAAGACAAGATCAATGAACAGCGTGATGATTATAATATGGCTTATGTATCGGTTTCGGTAAAGGGAGACGCGGAGGAAGCAGCCCAGGACGGATCAGAAGCGGGTGCAGGAGCAGATGATCAGGAAGCATCGGATGAGGTGAAACGGGGAAGCTATTATGTTTCAGAAGATGGCGGCGTTTCTGTTACATTCAAAGGATCCGGGGAAAATGAAAGCTGGACGGACTGGGCAGAAGGTGGAGAGCCGTGTGTTCAGCAGGTTAAAATTGTAAGCTGGGAAAAGGACGGTAAATATTACGATCTTTCAGGATCAGATCTGGATCTGAGCGCCGACGAACTGTTTGATATGGCGGAGGAGATTCTCGAGGGCAGACAGGCTGAAAAATAAATTCCGCTGGTCTTGCGCAGATTGCAGTCGTGAAGATTGTGGTGAGGGAGTGGACAGAAAAAAATTGTAAAAAATTTACACAATTTTTTCTAAAATGCTTGACAAGCAGTCATAATAAATTGTATACTAGCAAAGCGGGTTGCGTGAGTGACCCGCATATAAATGGGGTCTTAGCTCAGCTGGGAGAGCATCTGCCTTACAAGCAGAGGGTCATAGGTTCGAGCCCTATAGGCCCCACT
>ERZ808035.424-NODE-424-length-39071-cov-15.810843_pt1 | contig 39071 bp, 40 predicted proteins | sample MGYA00380189_ERZ808035 | MGnify/ENA primary metagenome ERZ808035 (study PRJEB31490, sample SAMN06133407) | mouse gut metagenome | isolation source: M5_1 | host: mice | place: China: Chengdu | collected 2015-05 ...
AAAAACCATAAACCCCTCAAAATCAGACTATGAAAATTGGTGATAAATTCCTAATTTTGTATCCCAAGTTTACGCATATTTTCTGTATTGCGGATGATTTTTGCAAAGAATTTGAAGTCGAGATGGCAAAAAACTCCCTTCGGTCCACTCCTGACGCCCCGAAACGCCGCCGGAAGCGCATGATGTCCGACGCGGAGGTCATCACAATTCTGATCTGCTTCCATTTCAACACCTACCGCAACTTCAAGCATTATTATCTGTCATGCGTGTGCGGACAGTGGAAGCATCTGTTTCCACGCCGGTTCTCGTACAACCGTTTCGTGGAAATCATGCCGCGTTGCTTCGTGGCGCTGACAATGTTCCTCCGTCTTGCCTGTTTCGGAGAATGCACCGGCATCAGTTTCGTTGACAGTACCTGCATTCCTGTGGTACACAATAAGCGTGAATTCAACATGAAGGTGTTCAAAGGCATCGCGGCCAAGGGCAAGAGCACCATGGGATGGTATGTCGGCTTCAAACTGCATCTTCTGTGTAACGAAAAGGGAGAGCTTCTGAACTTCGTCCTCACCCGCGCCAATGTTGACGACCGCGAGGAGTCAGTCATTGACACTCTGACAGACAAGGTGTTCGGGAAACTGTACGCAGACAAGGGATATATCTCGCAATCGCTTTTCGGACATCTGTGGGACAACGGGGTGCATATCGTGACCGGCCTGCGCTCGAATATGAGACAGCGCCTCATGCCGCTTTACGACAAGATAATGCTCCGTAAGAGAAGCATCATCGAGTCAATAAACGACATGCTCAAGAACGTGGCCCAGCTGGTGCATTCCCGCCACCGCAGCGTCCACAATTTTATCATGAACCTGCTTGCGGCAATGGGTGCGTATTGCTTCTTCTCCACAAAGCCGGAAGTCAATTTCGACTACGAGGTGCCTGAGTCAAATGGGCAGCTCGCCCTCTGGCAATAAACTGCACCGGTTTAAAAATCAGGCGGCCAATGACTGGCCGCCTGATAATTCATGCCTAACTGTAATGGCGCCGAGTTGAATTTCGTTATCCCGAACTCGCGTTATTAAATAATGATTCTTTTAGTGGGAACTTCGCCGTATATTCAACTTTAAAATCTCGCCGACAAAAGCCATGGGTAAAATGAACGGCTGGTATGAACGTGTAATGGCTCTGGGCAACAACAACTTCCGCTCCGTTATCAAGACATTCAGGAATCACGCTATTACGATACTCAATTACTTCCGAAGACGTTCCACAAACGCCTCTGCCGAAGCTTTCAACTCCATGGTCAAAATTTTCCGTTCGCAAATGCGTGGTGTCCGTGACCGTGATTTCTTCATCTTCCGCCTCGTCAAACTATACGCCTGAAATTTTAACACTTTATCCTCTCGGCTTTAACAAATGCACCGGGAATTCGGCTTGACTCGTAAAAACTTTTCATTTTCGTATAAATTTTAAACGACATTTTCTTTTTGCCGCCTCAGCTTTGTTGAGGAGTTCACGATACTTGGTATTTATAGCCTCATCTTCACTTATCTTGTTGATAGGTTGTTTGCAAGGATTGTTAAACGAATCTATAAATGAATCAGCCAAGTCGTCAAGCCCATTGTCAGTCAGGAAACATTTTATTGCGCATAAGCGGGCATACTGCTCCTTAAAAGGGTCGCCAATGAGAGAATATATCTTTCCAAGCCTTTCATATTGTTTTAACGAAGCATGATTCTTATGAATAGCCTGTTCTATTTGAGTTATTTCATCTCTAAATTGAGCTTTTTTATATACAGGTGGAGGCATTAGTGAAGCATAACCAGGATTGCTATCAATACAAGTATCAGCGTAATACTTTACAGAAGTCGCCTTCTTGTACGCCAAATACCCCAATCCTACAGCTACAGAAAACAGTTTGAATGTAGAATTAAAACTGCTTCTTACTGCTCTGTCAAATCCCGGTATTGGCAAATCTGATATTTTTCTCCGCCTACTCATTTTATATGATATATTATCCTGTTTAACGGCTCAACCTGCATCATGGCACCCTCGTAGGGCTGCTTGTAGTCTGCGTTGAGTTTGCCACCTCCCTGGGTCAGCATCGGGCCTTCCCTGGTGCACAGCCATGCGAGGTTGGCCTGTGAGAACGCCTTCACCACGCGCCCAAGCATCTCGGTGCCTATGTTGCCCTTGCCCGTATGGGCGTTGTTGGCTATGTATCGGGGTGAGAGGCTGCAAATTCGCTCGAAGTCGTACTCTGATTTGCACAGTTTATGCGAAAACGTCCACTGTCAGCTTCCTGTATGGCTCGGACATAAACTCCTTGCATAGGATGTTCTTGTGAAGGTCGCTTGCCATATTCTATGAAATGAAATCATTGCCCGGATTATTTTTTTTGAGACAGGTTTTCGACTCAAAAGTACGAAATTTTTTTAACGGAGAGATTCGGTTTTAATTAAGTTTAACAATGCGAAAAGAAAGCCAGCCTTGTAATAGGCTGGCTTTCAGTGGTTTTGTTGGGAGCCGCGAGTGGGACTCGAACCCACGACCTTTTCGTTACGAATGAAATGCTCTACCAACTGAGCTATTGCGGCTTGAGAAATCGAGGCACTGGGCCTCGGAGGGTGGGAGTTCGGTCGGCGGCGGTCTTTGCTGTTCTCTTGGCGGCGGCTTGAATCGGGTAGGCGAACAAGCCGGGCTGGGGGAGGGGCGGTGCCGGGCCGGGGATGCTGACTTCTGTCCCGTTTATGTTGGGTTGTTAAGTTTTCAAAATTAAGGCTCCACCGAAGCGGAGCCTTTGGCGAGTAGCGAATCAGGGAATCGAACCCTGGTCTCCACCGTGAGAGGGTGGCGTGCTAGGCCACTACACTAAATCGCCATTTTCTTATCGCTTGTTAGCGTTGTTCCTTTGAACACTGCAAAGGTACGGACTTTTTCTGAATCTGCAAGGGGTTTGATGCAAAAATATGTTAACGGCGTCTTTTTTTTCGGTTTTGACACCCCGTGGAAGCGGTTAAGTGGGCAGAATGGGCGAATCGGCCCTTTTTTCGCCGAACGAGTATTCGGTTACCTTGGCTTTTTTCGCCCCTTTCGGGTGATAGTGTCATCTTCGGAATCTCGGTCGAGGGGAGTGTCGTCCGGCGAGCTGAACGGGAAAAGCTGTCTGACGGGGTCAAAGTCCGGGTCGTCAATCAGGGTGTACGCCTCGTGTTGGGCGAGGATGCGCATCTGCTGGAGGGTAAGCTGGATTCCCTTGAACTTCATTATGTCCTCCATGTCGGGTATCTCGGGCGGATTGGCGAGAATCACGGAGCTGAGCTGGTCAAGGTCTCCGAAGCGGTGCTGTTTAAGCAGCGAGGCGCAGAGGAGCAGGTAGCCCATTACGGAGATTTCGATGGGGGAGGGATGGTTTTCCGACCGATACACGTTCAGTTGCTCGAAGCGGGCTATGTAGTCGCCGTAGCGTTTTGCGAGATACAGCAGTCGCAGATATAGTTCGGAAATGGATGTGAAGCCGTATTTCTCGGTGAAGTAGTCGAGGAGGATGGCTCCCTGGATGTACAGCTTCTCGTTGTAGAGGGCGAGGGCTGTTTTCTGCCACTGCTCGACGTTGTCTCCGACGATGGAGTTGTATATATCTATATAAGGTGTCGCGTTGTCGGGATTAAGCCGCAGAATTTCGATGAGGGCTTCGGGATTACCATCTTCGCCTTTGCTCATAAAGGAAGCGTAGGCCTCGATGGCGGCGCTGTCCTTGTGGCGGGCGCGGTAGCATTCGGCGAGCGCCTTTGTCGCGATAGCGTTGTCTGGAACCCGCTTGAGAAACGCTTTGAGTTCCTCTTCTGCCTGGGCGCGGTTGGCTTCCTGGGCCGAGAGGACCACGGCGCGGACGAGCGCTCCCTCGAGATTATCCGGGTCAATCGCGAGGGCGTAGTCAGCGGCGGAAATCGCTTCCTCGGGATGGGAGTTGGCAAATTCCGTCTTCGCGAGCAGAAGCCAGCAGTCGATGTTGAACGGCTCGGTCTGGGTAAGCTCCTCGGCGAGTTGCCGGGCGAGGGTCGAGTGTTCGGGATAATCCTTTAGGATTGTCGCGGTCTCGAAGAGGAGCGACCGCGTGTCCTCGGCCTTGTCGCGGAGGGCCACATAGGCTTCCGCGACAAGGTCGGGGCGGGTGAGGTCGCGGAGGAGGTCCATCAGCTTGAGGACCGACTCGCAGTCGAATTTGTCGTGCTTGGCCAGGAGCGAGCGCATATCGTCGTCGGGATGGCCGTCGGGATAGTGGGCGATGCTCAGGGCGAGCACGTCCCACAGCGGGCTTTCCTGCCGGTCGCGGCGGGCGAGCATGTCGGCTCCGGCCTCGTTGGAGATGTACGACAGGAAGAACCCGGCTCGCTCGTCGAACAGCGTGGAATCGGGGTGCAGCCGGCGGGCTGTGAGGAACACGTAGAACTGTACCATAACGTCCCCCTCGTCCTGGGCGTAGTCGTATATGTCGAGCAGTTCGTCTTCCTCATAGTAGTCGACGGTCTTCTCTTCGAGCACTTCGCGGCGGAAGCGGTCGTAGAGTTCCTTCATGTATTCAAGGCTGTTGTCTGAATCGAGCACGATAATTCTCTGTAGGTTTATTACTTCTTCTGGGCTTTTTCCCAGGAGTCTTTAAGGGCGATGGTGCGGTTGAAGATGAGGTGTTCCGGGGTCGAATCGTAGTCGGGTGTGAAATAGCCGATGCGCTGGAACTGGAACTTCTCACCCTGGCGGGCGTTCTCGGCGATGAAGGGCTCGACCTTGATTCCCTCGACGACTTTCAGCGAGTCGGGATTGAGCAGGTCGCGGAAGTCTCCCTCCTCGGCCGAGGGGTTCTCGCAGGAGAACAGGCGGTCGTAGAGACGGGCTGTCGCGTCGACGGCGTGCTGGGCGGAAACCCAGTGGAGCGTTCCCTTTACCTTGCGCGCGGCGCCGGGGAGCCCCGAACGGGATTCGGGGTCGTAGGTGCAGTGGATAGTCGTGATGTTCCCTTCGGAATCCTTGTCGACGCCGACGCACTTCACGATATATGCCCCCTTGAGGCGCACTTCCGAATCGGGCGCGAGGCGGAAGAATTTCTTGGGCGGATTCTCCATGAAGTCGTCACGTTCGATATATATTTCGCGTGCGAAGGGCATCTTGTGAGTTCCTGCCGCGGGATCCTCGGGGTTGTTTTCCATCTCGACCATCTCGACTTCCCCTTCGGGATAGTTGTCGATGATGACCTTTACGGGGTTCATGACCGCCATTCCGCGGGTAGCGATGGCGTTGAGGTCTTCGCGCACGGCGTGTTCGAGCAGGCTGACGGAAATCATCGCTTCCTCGATTTTGGTGTAGCCAATGCGGTCGATGAAGTTGCGTACACCCTTGGAGGTGAAGCCTCGGCGGCGCATGCCGGAAATGGTCGGCATGCGGGGGTCGTCCCATCCGGCGACGAGTCCTTCCTTGACGAGCTGCAGCAGTTTGCGCTTGCTCATCACGGTGTAGGTCAGGTTGAGGCGGTTGAACTCGATCTGTCGGGGGCGGTAAGTGCCGTCGCTCAGGAAATCGACGAAATAGTCGTAGAGCGGGCGGTGGGGCACAAACTCAAGGGTGCAGATCGAATGGGTCACACCTTCGAAGAAGTCGCTCTGGCCGTGGGCGAAGTCATACATAGGGTAGACTTTCCAGGTCGTGCCGGTGCGATGGTGCGGGGTGTGGATTATGCGGTACATCACCGGGTCGCGGAAATGCATGTTGCTCGATGCCATGTCGATTTTGGCGCGGAGCACTCTCGCTCCTTCGGGAAATTCTCCCTTGTTCATGCGCTCGAACAGGTCAAGGTTCTCCTCAACGGAGCGGTCGCGGTAGGGGGAGTTGGTTCCGGGAGTGGTCGGAGTTCCCTTCTGCGCTGCTATCTCTTCGGAGGTCTGGTCGTCGACATATGCTTTTCCCTCCTTAATAAGGCGCACGGCAAGGTCGTAGAGCTGCGGGAAATAGTCGGAGGCATAGCGTTCGTTCTCTCCCCAGTCGAATCCGAGCCAGTGTATGTCGTCACGGATGGCGTCGACATACTCGGTGTCTTCCTTAATGGGATTTGTGTCGTCGAAGCGCAGAAAGCACTTGCCGCCGAATTTGTCCGCGGCTCCGAAGTCCATGCAGATTGCTTTCGCATGGCCGATATGGAGGTATCCGTTCGGCTCGGGCGGGAAGCGTGTCTGTATTCTTCCTGAGTTTTTGCCCTCTTTGAGGTCGTCAGCGATAATCTGCTCGACGAAGTTGAGACCTTTCTCCTCTTCGGGGAGGTTGGCGGTAGTGTTTTCAGCCATTTGCGTAAATATATATTGGTGATATATATGGTTTATCAACAAAAAAATTATCCCGCGAAAATACGCAATTTCCGCGAGAAGTTCACATTGTATGATAGGTTATTTGTCGGCAACGGCGGGGAACCGGGCAATTTTTTGTCGCGATGGCTGACGCTGGTCGGAGTTTGGCGGTCAGTCGAGGATGATTTTACCGAAAAATTCGGGGCGGTGGAAATCCGGTTCGGGGGAAGTGATGGGGGCCCAACTGAGGTAGTGGGGCTGGGAGGTAGCGGAGGCGCATTTGTAGAAGTTGCCCCTTGTCTCGATCGGGGTCCCGTCGTATTTCAGACCGATAAGGTCGAGGGGAATCGCCGCGGTCACGCACCAGATGAAGGAGCCCTCGATTTCCTCGAACGGTCGCGTGCCGACTGTGGCATGACGGGGTATGCGTTTCAGCTCGTCAGACGAGAGCCGGGTGCGGTCGGGGTCGTTTCGTCCCCGGCGGTGGCCGGCGAGAATGGTCCCTATGCAGTTCATCTCGATATTGTAGTATGGCTCTCCAGCTTTGGGTTCGATGAAAAATTCAACACAGGAGTCTTCGCTGACCGGGGAGTTGTCGGCATAGTTGACCGCCCTCAGAAAGTTGCAGCGGACGAGGAAGTCAATATATATGTGCGTCCCGGAATGAGCCGCGGTGACAACAGTCAGGGGACGATACGGGTACTGTTCCGGCCAGTTTATATGCTCCACTGAGAAACGCGTGCCGCACTCTTCGAGCGCGTTGGCAATTTCAGAAATATTCAGTGAGTCGAGTTGCGGAGCGTAGGGGAGGTGGAGGGTCGGTTCCATAATGCGGATAACTTTTGAAGAGTCAGGAGAAGTAGCCGGAAATGCCGTTGTAAAGGCCGACAAGGGCCATTATGCAGAGCACCAGGGCGATGCAGCGGTTCAAAATCCACATCGACCTGACGTTGAAATGCGCTCTGACCTTGTTGACGAAGAACGTGATCAGCCACCACCACAGCAACGCGCCGCCGAAGATGCTGGCGTAGCCGAGGATGTAGTGGAAGTACCGAAGTTCCGGCAGTATGAAGTTGAATCGGGCGAACAAGCCCACGATGAAAAAAAGAATCAGCGGGTTGGCGAACGTGAACAGGAAGCCGGTAAGGAAGTCTTTCCAGTAATTGTCGGGCCCTCGGTCGGGCTTTTTCAATGTCCCCGCCGGGTTCTTTTTGAAAAGGTAGAAGGCGAACGCGATGAGCACCAGCGAGCCGAGAATCTGCAGCATGAGCTGGTTGCGGGTGACCAGGTCGGTGACGAACGACATGCCGAACCCAGTCAGCAGGGCGTAGGTAAGGTCGGAGACCGCGGCTCCGATTCCGGTGAAAAGTGCGGGGAGCCTCCCTTTGTTCAGGGTCCGCTGAATCACGAGCATACCGACCGGTCCCATCGGCGCCGATATGAAAATGCCGATGAGGAGTCCGCTCGTTACGATGTGAATCAGTTGGTCCATCCCTGCAAAGTTAATTAAAAAATGGCAAACGGAGTATTTTAAGCCGATTTTTCAGCATCCGCGCCCTGAGCGGTTGAATTTTTCGCCTCCGCGGGGAAAGGGGAGGGGGCCCCTGGCAATGCCAGACGGTAAAGGTTGCATCCGAGGAAGTTGCCGAGAACGGCGGCTCCGTAGAAGGGGAGAATCAGCGCCACGTCGTGGGTCTGGGCGAACGCCGGGTTGAGCAGCGACGCGGAGATATAGAACGCGTCCGCGACGCAGTGGGGAAACCCGCAGATGATGAAGGCGGGAACGCCGAAGAGGAGCGCCCACCAGTTGCCTGCCGCAGCCCCGCGGACAGCGGTAGTCATGATGAACCCGCATCCGACTGCGAGCACTCCGCAACGTAGCGGCCCCGCGGCGAGGCGCGTCTCGATAATCGACGAAGCGGATTCGGAAAGCGCCGGAGTGTAGACGGCCAGCGCCGTCAGAAGGCATCCCGCGAAGTTCCCGGCAAGCATGACGAGGAGCCACGAATATCCGCGGAGGTCGGCGCCCCACACGAACTGTGATTTGCCGGTGAAGAGGTTGAGCTGCAATGTGACTACGGCCAGCAGTCCGAAGGCGAACAGCACGGCTCCGGCGACACCTCCGACTTTGAGGTAGACGATTCCGCCGATTGAGATGCAGATTCCTGCGAGAACGGCTCGGCCAAGGTTGTTAAGTATATCCATTATATTTTTGGTTTACAAGTGTTGAGATGCATTTCCGTAAGGATGCGCGACACGCTGTAGGAGTGGGGGTGCACGAGGCCGAGAGCCTCTTCCGGCGTGTGCCACGATGCGCCGTCTACCTCGACGGAGAGCCGCAGGGGGGCTTTCTCGACATCAACGAAAAAGCCGACCATCATCATTTGTTTCTTCTCGAACCACCATGTGCCCTTGATTTCGATTGCTGTCGGTCGCAGACCGGTTTCCTCCTCGACTTCGCGTCGGGCGGCTTCCTCGCACCGCTCGCCGGGCGTCACATAGCCCGAGACAAGATTACGGTACACTTCCGAGATGTAGTTCTGCCGCAGAAGCAGTACCTCTCCCTCCTCGTTCCTCACAAGGCATATGACCGCCACAGGGAATACGGGGAACCAGGGCTTACCGCAACTGTCGCACCAGGGCACGGCCCCCTCGTCGCCTAACACCCTTGATGAAAGAAGCGCCCCGCAGTCAGGGCAATATTTGAATGTCATATCGAAAACGCGTTTTGTGGCTTATTAAACGCGAATTTACGAAAAACGCGGCTTATATGCCTTGGAAGAGGCTGTTTATTTATGTCGTGACAAAATTGAAGTCGGTAATTTCGCAGTTCATTTCATTTTTTCCGGCAACATTTGGTGTATCGGGAAATTGTTATTTACTTTGCGCCAACAAAATTGTTAATCATAATTATTAACTATGCCGTTCGTTTTTGGACAACCGGCGAATAAAGGTCGGTCTGGCGTATGAAACCAAGTTCAGCCATGAAAGTAGAGACTCCGAATGATGAAAACAAGCCTTCGACAGAAGACCTGATACTTGAAGCCGCCGAACGGGAATTTCTGCGAAAGGGATACGCAGGGGCAAGGACGGTCGCTATCGCGGAGGCCGCGGGGGTTACCCACGCGATGCTGCATTACTATTTCCGGACGAAAGACAAGCTCTTCGAGCGCATACTTTCGAGGAAAGTCGGGTTGCTCCGGGATATCATGCTTGCCTCCGTGGGGGACCCCCGACTGCCGTTGTTTGACAAGATAAAGATGACGATAGAAGGGCATCTCGACTTTATTGCCGCGAACCCCGACCTTCCCCGCTTCCTCGTCGGCGAGGTTTTCGGCCAGCCGGAAAGAATGGCGCCGATGCTGAATCTCCTCCAGACCCACGCGCCCCTCGTGGTCGATTCGCTGCAGAAGCAGATCGACGAGTACGCCTCTCGCAGGGAATGCCGCCGTGTGGATGCCCGTATGCTCATCCTCGACATAATCTCCCTGAACATATTCTCCTTTATGGCCTCTCCGATTTCCGGGCCGCTGTTGGGCGACCTCGCGATGGATTCCGAACGATTCCTCGCGGTCCGCAAGCGGGAGAATGTGGATACCATTATGAGAAAACTAAAACCTTAATCACATATGGTTAAAATAATCAAGAGGGTTTTCCTTTCACTTCTGGCGGTGTCGGCGGGAATGTCCCTTTCGGCGGAACCTCTTACGTTGGACGATTGTGTCAGGATGGCACAGGACAATTACCCGCTTCTGAAAAAATACCGCCTCACGGAACAGTCGGAGCGCCTTTCGTTATCGGATATCAACAAGGCGTGGCTCCCTTCGATCAGCCTCTACGCCCAGGCCACCGCTCAGAATGTCGTGCCTGCGTTTCCCGACGCTTTGAGCGGGGTGCTCGACCAAATGGGGTCGAATGTCGAGGGGCTGTCAAAGATTCAGTGGAAAGCCGGCGTCGAGCTGTCACAGACAATTTGGGACGGCGGCGTGTCGAAATCAAAGCGGAATATCGAGAGGGCGCGTACGGCCCGGTCACGAGCTGCGCTCGATGTGGAGTTATACGCCATACGGCAGAAAGTCGAAGACCTGTACTTCGGCATACTCCTGACCCGGGAGCAGTTGGCGCAGAACAGGCTGACTCTGTCGCTTCTGGCTTCCAATCGAGACAAGCTCTCCTCTATGTACTCCAACGGCACCGCCATGCGTAGCGATGTAGAGATGGTCGAGGCGCAGATTCTCTCCACTGAGCAACGCCAGACCGAGGCAACCTGCGCGATAGACAGTTATACGCGGCTGCTCGAAATCTATATCGGAGAGCCGGTCAATGCGGAAGAACTGGTGAAGCCCTCCCCGGAGGAGCCGCTCGACCTTATGCCCGACAGGCCGGAGCAGCGGATGTTTGATGCCGGAGAGGCGCTTAACGAGGCGCAAAGAGAATCGGTCGGCGCCACTCTAACGCCCCGGTTCGGCCTGTTCGCTCAGGGATATTACGGCTATCCCGGCATTGATTATTTCAAGAGCATGATGAGCCGGGACCCGTCGTTCAACCTCGTCGCCGGCATAAAGGTTACCTGGAATATCGACCCGTTTTATACCAGGAAGAACAGCGATAGCCGTATCGCCGTCGCGGACGGGAACATCGCTGCCGAACGGGAGACGTTCCTGCTTAACAACCGCCTCAAAAGCGAGGCCGACCGGGCGAAAATAGCTACTATGCGCAAGGTTGTGGAGGACGACGGGCGGATAATAGAGCTTAGGGCGAATATACGCAAGGCGGCTGAATCGCAGCTCGCCAACGGGATTATCGACACCACCGCGCTGCTGGCCAAGATAACGGACGAGGGGCAGGCACGGCTTTCCGCCGCATACCACGAAATCCAGCTCCTCCAGAACATATGCAATCTAAAACTAACCCTGAACAAATGAAAACCCCATATCTCTGCGCCGCCCTGTTGTTGCTCGCGGCGTGCTCTCAGAAAAACGATTATGACGCCACGGGAATCTTCGAGGCAACGACCGTCACGTTATCCGCGGAAACTCCCGGCAAGATTGTCTCAATGCCGGTCGAGGAGGGGGACAGTATCGCCCGTGGCGCTGTAATCGCTGTGATTGACACCACGCTGCTGACCCTTCAGCGCGACCAGTTGCGAAGCCAGCAGGAGGCGGCGGAATCCACGACGCCGGATATTGCCGCCCAGGCGGCCTCGCTGCGAACGCAGATCGCGCATCAGGAAGGGGAGGTGGCCCGTCTCAGGCGGCTGATTGCCGACGGAGCGACCACGCAAAAGCAGCTCGACGATGCCGAGGCGCTGCTCCGCTCGCTGCGCGGGCAGCTCGACGCCCTACTCTCAACGCTCGGGAAAAACAGAAGTTCCGTTTCCGGCAACGCCAAGGCGCTTAATTACCAGCGCGAGCAGATTGTGGAGCAGATTGTTAAAAGCACTGTGGAGGCTCCCATCAGCGGGACAATTCTCTCCAAATACGCCGAACAGGGGGAATATACCTCTCCAGGCAAGCCCCTTGTGAAAATGGCCGACCTCTCGAAAATATATCTGCGGGCTTATTTCACCGCTTCGCAGCTCGCTGACATACGGCTGGGCCAGGAGGTCACGGTAATCGCGGATTTCGGCGGGGACAAACTTGTCGAATATCCCGGCACAATCAGTTGGATAGCGGATGAGAGCGAGTTTACGCCCAAATCCATTCAGACTTCCGACACCCGCTCCAACCTTGTGTATGCCGCGAAAGTGACTGTCAGAAACGACGGTCGGCTCAAACTCGGCCAATACGGAGAAGTACGTCTATGAAATCCGCGATTGAAGTCCGCGACCTGGTCAAGAGCTACGACCATGTGAAAGCCCTCGACGGGATTAGTCTGTCGGTCGGGGAGGGGGAGCTGTTCGGGCTGATTGGGCCTGACGGAGCCGGGAAAAGCTCGCTTTATCGCATTCTCGCTACGCTCGCCGCTCCCGACAGCGGCAGGGCGAAGGTATGCGGACTTGACACCGGCCGGGAGTATCGTAAAATCCGTACTTTGGTAGGGTATATGCCCGAGTGCTTCTCTCTTTACCCCGATATGACCGTCATGGAGAATCTGCGTTTCTTCGCGACTCTCTTCGGCGTTTCGGTCAAAGAGAGCTATCCGCTGATCGCGCCCGTTTTCGCCCAGCTCGCCAAATTTCCCGACAGGATGGCCGGGGCGCTCTCGGGGGGCATGAAACAGAAGCTGGCGCTGAGCTGCGCTCTGATTCATCGCCCGTCGGTACTGCTGCTCGACGAGCCTACGACCGGGGTCGACGCGGTCAGCCGTTCGGAATTCTGGGATATGCTTGCCGGACTGAAATCGAGCGGTATTACTATACTGGTCTCTACCTCCTATATGGACGAGGCTGCCCGATGCGAGCGTGTCGCCATGATTGACAGGGGGAAGATTCTTGTGACCGATCCCCCTCGTAAACTTGTGGCCGGAATCGGGGAGAATCTCTACAATGCCGAGGCATCCGATATGTTCCGACTGCTGACTGCCCTCAGGCAATATCCCGGCATCAGGGACTGCTATACTTTCGGCGCTACTCTCCATATTGTCGCGGAGCCGTCGTTCGACCCGGCGGAGGCTGTGCGTCGTCTTGCCGCCGAGGGGATTGGCGATGCGAGAATCTATCCCGCCAAGGGGGATATTGAGGACCTGTTTATAAAATTGACCCGCGATGAAAAACAATGAGTCAGTGATTGCTGTCAGGGGACTTACGAAGCGGTTCGGCGACTTTACCGCGGTCGACGGAATATCCTTCGAGGTAGGCCGTGGAGAGATTTTCGGCTTTCTCGGAGCCAACGGTGCGGGAAAAACGACCGCGATGCGCATGCTTTGCGGGCTGAGCCGTCCCACCGCCGGAGAGGGCGTTGTCGCCGGATGCGACATCACTTCCGATTACGAGGGAATCAAACGCCGTATCGGTTATATGAGCCAGCGGTTCTCGCTCTACACCGGACTGACCGTTACCGAGAATCTGCGCCTTTTCGCCACCATCTACGGCCTCGGTTCCAAAGAATTTGCCCGACGGGCCGCGGAGCTTTACCGGTGGCTCGGAATGGAGTCGATGAAAGATTCCCTTGTCAGCAGCCTCCCTGTGGGCTGGAAACAGAAGCTCGCTTTCGCCGCCGCTACAATCCACCGGCCTGAAATCGTGTTCCTTGACGAGCCGACCGGGGGCGTTGACCCTGTTACGCGGCGCAAATTCTGGGAACTGATATATAAGGCGGCTTCCGACGGGATGACAGTCTTCGTGACGACCCACTACCTCGATGAGGCCGAATATTGCGACCGCGTCTCAATCATGGTCGACGGGCGTGTCAAAGCTCTCGACTCTCCCCGTAACTTAAAAGCCCGATATGGCGCGGAGACTATGGACGAGGTATTCAGAATAGTGGCAAAAGACGCTCAAAGGACAGACTGACATGGGTATATTTTTATCGCTTGTAAAGAAAGAGGCGCTGCATATCCTGCGCGACAGGCGCACGATGCTTATAACCCTGCTTATGCCGCTGGCGTTGCTCCTCCTCTTCGGTTTCGCTATCTCCACGGAGGTTAATAATGTCCGTGTCGTGGTGGCTCTCGACGGCCACTCCGACCAGACGAGGGAGGTTGTCGACAAGTTGAGGGCCAACGAGTATCTAACATTCTCCGGGATAGTCCCGGCGACGGAGGCCGAGGCTGTGATACGGAGGGGAGACGCCGACGCCGCGCTGGTGATGAGGCAGCAGAAGGGTGTGCTCGAGCGTCAGATAATCGTTGATGCCGCGAACCCGATTGTCGGACGTTCAGCCGCCGCCTATCTCCAGGGAATGATGGCCGGGAACGCCGAATCCCCCGTACTGACAACGACCCTGTATAACCCGCAACTGAAAAGCGCCTATAATTTCGTCCCGGGAATCATGGGGATGATTTTCATCCTTATCTGCGCGATAATGACCTCCGTGTCGATTGTCAGCGAGAAAGAGAACGGCACTATGGACCTGCTGCTTGTATCCCCCGTGCGCCCTCGCTCGATTATTTTCGGGAAGTTGGTGCCTTATTTCCTGCTCTCCTGCGTGATTCTCGCCATAATGCTCGTCGTCGCGTACACGCTTCTCGAGATACCTTTTTCGGCGTCTGTCGGGTTGGTCATAGCTCTGTCGCTGTTGTATATAGTTCTGTCGCTGTCGGTCGGGCTGCTCGTGTCTGCGTTGGTTGACACGCAGTTGTCGGCCCTGATAGTCTCGGCGGTGTTGTTCATGCTCCCCGTCATAATGCTTTCCGGCATGATATTCCCGATTGAGAACATGCCGGTCATCCTTCAATGGCTGTCGTCCGTCATCCCGGCGCGGTGGTATATCTCCGCGATGCGCAAACTTATGATACAGCAGGTCGGAATCGCCGAAATCCTGCAGGAGGTCGCGATACTGACGGCAATGACCGCACTGCTTCTCGTCGCTGCTGTCAGAAAGTCAAACCGCAAATCCTGATATGATATGAAATTCAGTATATTAGGGGCGTTGCTCAAAAAGGAGGTATTGTTGATGAAGCGTAATCCCTTCATCCCCAAACTTGTGTTCGCGATGCCGGTTATGGTTATGCTGATACTCCCTCTTGTCGCGAATCTTGACGTGAAGAATGTCAGCGTCGCTGTCGTTGACAATGACCGGAGTATGCTCTCCAGGCGCATAGTGGCTGACATTGACGCTGTTGAGTCGCTTGAAGTCACGGCGATGCCTGCGAGCTTTCGGGAGGGTATGGCGTTGATGGAGAACGGCGGAACAGACGTGCTGCTGACCATACCGGCCGATTTCGCCGGGAATCTGCGGACCGCCGCCCCGAAACTCGACCTGAGGTCCAACGGGGTCAATTCCACCAAGGGGATGCTCGGGGGCCAGTATGTCGGAACTTCGGCAATATCCACCATAAACGGCTGGATAGCGGAGAGCGGCACCATGCCGCATAGGGATGTCACAAGCATAGTGAACCTGTATAACCCTACCCTTGATTTCCGTAACTATATGATTCCGGCGCTGATGGTCGTGCTGCTCATAATCATTTGCGGGTTCATCCCGACCCTCAACCTGGTAAGCGAGAAAGAGTCGGGGACAATCGAGGCTATGAACGTCACTCCCGTCGGTAAGTTCACATTCGTGCTTTCCAAGCTGCTGCCGTTCTGGGTCGTGGGGCTTATCGTCGTGACATTCGGGATGCTGATAGGGTGGGGCGTGTACGGCCTGGTACCCGCCGGAAATATCGGCCTGGTCTACCTTGCTGCGATTCTGTTCAGCCTGGTGATGTCCGGGCTCGGAGTCACGATTGCCAACAGCTCGTCGACCATGCTTCAGAGTATTTTCGTCATGTTCGCGTGCATAATGATATTCCAGCTTATGGGGGGACTGTTCACCCCTATCGACTCGATGCCCCGGTGGGCGCAGTGCCTCACATATGCCGTGCCGCCCCGTTACTTCAACGAGATTATGCGGTCGGTTTATCTGAAAGGAGCGTCGGCTGCCGACGTCATGTCGCAGTATCTCGCTCTTGCCGGATACGCGGCTCTGTTTTTCCTTACCGCCGCCGTTTCCTACCGCAAGCGTTCCTGAGCGGTTGTCAGCAATATCGCGTATATTGGCGTAAAAAACCTTTACGCGACACATATGACAACTATCTCAGTAAAATTCAGGCGTTCAGCCGTAGAAAAACAGGCAGGCAGCGGCGACGAGGCGGTTCGGAGCGGCTACGGGAGTGTGTATTACCAGATTGTCCACAGGCGCAGGGTGGCCCGAATCGCTTCCGGCTACAGGCTGACGGGTGAAGAATGGCTTTGCCTCCGTTCCGCCGGGCCCAAAAGAGACGCTTTACGCCGCGTCTCGGTCGGAATCAGCCTCGACCTCGAACTGCTGCGGCGCATCGACTCCTGCATGCGGATGAGGCCGGCACCCTATTCCGCGGAGGACGTGTCGGCGGAGTTCCGGCGGATTGACGAGGCCTTGCGCCTGAAAGGGTTCGCCTCATCCGCCATCTCGAGGCTGCGGCAGGAGGGGCGGATACGGACTGCCGAGACATACCATGCGGCGGTAGCGAGTTTCAGCCACTACTGGCAGTCGACCGGGAGCAGTCGCGAACCGAGAATCGACTGGCTCACGGCGGACGATATCGACGAATACAACCACTGGCTGCGAAGCCGCGGGGTCACAAGCAATACGGTATCGTTTTACAACCGGGTGCTGAGGGCGATCTACAACCGGGCGCTCGACGCGGAGGAGGTTGTTGAAAACCGCCGTCCGTTCCGCCACGCCTATACGGGAATCGGCAGCACGGCCAAGCGTGCGATTCCTCTCGAAGCGGTAAGCCGTATCGCGGCGCTGGATTTGACGGCCAGGCCCGCCCTTGACTATGCCCGCGATATGTTCATACTCAGTTTCAGCCTGCGGGGAATGAGCTTTGTCGATATGGCGTTTTTGCGCAAAAGCGACCTCTGCGACGGACGGCTGGAATACAGGCGCCGCAAGACCGGGCAGCGCCTGCGGATCGAGTGGACCCCGCAGATGCAGCGGGCGGTCGACAAGTATCCTCCCAACCAGACGGAGTATCTGTTGCCGATCATCCGGCGCGAGGGATGCGACGAGCGGTGCGTCTACCGCAACGCGGCGTACAATATCAACCGTTCGCTAAAGACGATAGGGAGAATGGCGGGGGTAAGCATCCCGCTTACATTGTATTCCGCGCGCCATAGCTGGGCGTCGGCGGCTCTGGCGAAGGGGGTGCCGCTGAGCGTTATCAGCAAGGGGATGGGCCACGATTCGGAGCGCACGACGCGGATATATCTCGCCCAGTTCGACACATCGTCAGTCGACCGGGCCAACGCGATGATACTTGACTCGCTCAATCAGTGACGCCCGCGGCGGGGAAACATTTTGCGGACGTGGAGTATGGCCTTTTCGACAGAGCTGTCCGCTATGACCAGGGTGGTGGCTATGACGATCAGCACACCTCCGGCGAGTTCCCGGCCGGTCAGCGTCTGACCGAGGCAGACCACGCTCAGAACAACGGCGGTTACCGGCTCGAGCGCGCCGAAAATCGCTGTCGGCGTTGAGCCGATTGTCTGTATGGCGATTGTCGTGCAGGCCAGCGAGACAACGGTCGGAATCAGGGCCAGCGCGAAGACATTGAGCCACGCGGTTCCGGTCGGGGGCACCGTCAGGGGCGAACCGGCCGGAATCATGGCGATAAACAGCAATGACCCGAACCCCAGGAGGTAAAACAGCAGCTTGGTTGTCGGAATCGACCGTATGTGGCGGTTGACGTTGACGATAACGATGTACAGCGCGTAGGTCAGCGACGACACCATCACGAGCAATACGCCGTACAGGCTGATCTGGCTCCCCGCGTCAGCCTTCGTGAGCAGAATCAGGCCGCCCCCCATCAGCAAGAGGCACAGTATGGTCGTTATCTTCAGTTTCTCATGGAAAAACAGTATCATCATTACCGCGACCATTATCGGATAAACGAACAGGAGGGTCGACGCCACCCCGGCATTGATATATTTGTAGCTCTCGAACAATCCTAACGAGGAGAGCGCCATCAGGAGGCCGAGCAGGAACACCGGCCCGACCTCCTGTCTTGACAGGCGCAGCGAATGGCCCCGGCTGTAAACGAGAATCGCCAGGAGCGGCATCCCGAGTATGTAGCGGAAAAGCAGTACTGAGTTAGGGTTCATCCCCTCGGCGTATAGCGGGACGGCGAAAGCCGGATTTGTGCCATATGCCGCGGCGGCGAGCGCGGCCAGTAAATATCCTTTGAGTTTCATTGTCTGTGTCTGATGGTTGTCGCGGTCAGTTTCCGCGAATCAACCGCGAATTTACTGCTTTCGGCTGGCCCCGGCAATATAAAAATAGTCAGGCAGCGAGAGCGTCCCTTAACACGACGGCATTGTTGTGTTCCGTGTCGTGCGAGGAGTATAACAGGGTGACGGTACGCTTCCCCTTGACCGCGTCTTTCAGGGAGGCGAAGCCGGGATTCGAGTCCAGCTCTTCCCGGTAGCGCCGCGCGAACTCGTCCCAGCGGTTTTCCGGGTCGGCGTGAAACCATTCCCGGAGTTCCGTCGACGGGGCGATTTCCTTATCCCAGAGGTCATAATGGAATGTCTCGTGGGAAAGCCCCCTGGGCCACAGCTTGTCGACATATACTCGGAATCCGTCGGTCGGTTCCGCGGGGTCGTAGGCCCGTTTGATCTGGATAGTTGCCATAGGTAGTCGTTTTTCTTATCTAAACAACCCTCGGCCCGACAAGGTTGCTCCAAACAAAAAGAAACGACAAAACGTTTGCAATAAGAATGAATTTCCTAACTTTGCGGGAACTTCATCAGAAAAGACATGAAAATAAGGACAATTTTAGCAGCCGGAGTTTCGGCGATGATGCTTATGGCTATTTCTTCCTGCTCGCAGAAAAATCCCGAGGCGGCAAGCGATACCGCCAAGGATGTGATTGAAAACATAATGACCCGTACCAGCATCCGTCAGTACACGGGTGAGGCAATCGGGCGAGACACCCTCGAAACGCTCGTGAAGGCGGGCATGGCCGCCCCGACGGCGGTCAACGCTCAGCCGTGGGCCTTCGTAGTGGTTACCGACAGGGCGGTGCTCGACAGCCTTGACGCAGTCCATCCCTACGCCCACCTCAAAAAGGCGGGAGCCGCGATTGTTGTATGCGGCGACATGGAAAAGGCGCTCGAAGGGGAGAACCAGGCATACTGGATCCAGGACTGCTCGGCCGCGTCGGAAAACATCCTGCTTGCCGCCCATGCCTACGGCCTCGGAGCGGTATGGTGCGGTGTCTATCCCAATCCTGAGCGGATTCCGAGCGTGAAACAGGTATTGGGCTTGCCGGATTCCGTAATGCCCCTTAACGTTATCACTATCGGCCATCCCGAGAATCCCGACCACCAGCCCAAAGACAAGTGGAATCCCGAAAGCGTCCACTATAACCATTGGTAAACAGCCCTTGGAGGAGCCGAGATAAGCTCTACTTGCCGAGCGACATATAACGCTTCCGCTCCTCGTCGGGGAGTTTCTCAATCGAATAGCGAAGCATAGTGCGCGGCATTTCGGCAGCGTGAGCGTCGAGGAAAGAGCGCAACAGCTCGATTCCCCCTCGTTTGCCAACTTCCCGGAGCATCCAGCCCGTCGCTTTGTGGATGAGGTCGTGCCGATGGTTCATCAGCAGCTCCGACAGTCGCATCGTGTCGTCGTAGTCTCCAGCCCGGATAATCGTCCAGCAGGAGACAACGGCGACACGCTGGTGCCATAGGTACCCGTCCATCGCGGCTAACTCGTAAAGGACGCCGCGCTCTTCAGGATGCTCCAGCAGCCATTCTCCGAGAATCTTGGGCGCTACCAGGTCGACGAGGTCCCAGTTGTTTCCCCGCTCTATGACCGACAGATAGTAATCGACAATCTGTCGCCGGTCCTTGGCTTTCTTGAAAAGCTCGATGAGGAGCAGGAACCCGGCGAGCCGCGCCTCGTGCCAGGGGGAACGCGTCAGGTTTTCAATATCGTCCAACGCCGCCCGCTTGCGAAATTCCTTCACCAGCAGCCTCGTCTCGGGGACCTTTATCCCGAGGAAGCGGTCACCCTCCCCGTATTCCCCCTTCCCGGTTTTGAAAAAACGGCTTAGATGAGCCGCCTGGGCCTCGCTGCTCATGGCTCTCATGCGTGTCTGTATGTCGTCGCTGACAGTGCCCATAAGATGTTCGTTATTTGATATTGCGCGAAATTAAGCAAATTCCGCCGTATGCCGAAATAATGGCCGCAAGGTTTGCGCGGGAGGGGATAGTTAACTAACTTTGTGCTTCGATTGTTATATCTGACAGATCAAACACAACTGATATGCTTAAAAAGATTTTATCGATTTCGGGCAAACCGGGGCTTTACCGGCTTGTTTCCAACGGCAAGAACATGCTCATTGTTGAAAGCCTCCTCAATGGCAAGCGTATGCCGGCCTATGCTCGCGACAAGGTCGTTTCTCTTGGCGACATCTCCATCTATACCACTGACGAGGATATGCCTCTCGGCGAAGTCCTGGAAAAAGTCAAAGAAGCCAACAACGGGCAGCCTGTCGACGTTAAGGCTCTCGGCGACGACAACGCCGTACGCGCCTACTTCAAGACAATCCTCCCTGAATATGACGAGGACCGCGTCTATACGACCGACATCCGCAAACTGTTCTCCTGGTACAACCAGCTCATAGCCGCCGGCGTGACCGACTTCAAGAACGAGGAAATCGCCGAGGACCAGGCAGCCGAAGCCGCCGAAAAGGCCGACTCCGAAGCCAAGGCTTGACCGAAGACCATAACGATTTCAGCAGGTGGTTTGCCAATCCCGGCATACCACCTGTTTTTGTTATCGCTATCCGCGACAATCCCTCCGCGGCTGCCCACTCTGCCCACCTTGCCCACACTGTGGACAGTGTGGACAGTGTGGACAGAGTGGACAAAGTGGGCAGCGTGGACAGTGCCGTATAAGGCGTATAGGGTCGAAGACCCTTGATGTTAGTAACCCCGCCATAAGCCGCGTATGCGGCGGTTGGTGGGGTATGTAAGTATGAATAAATGTAGCAAGGTCGAAGATTTTGCACTATATAACTCGTTGATATTGTGCAAGGTCTTCGACCTTGTCCCTCCCCAAGGGCATTAGCAAACCCCACCAACCGCCGCCGGAGGCGGCTTATGGCGGGGTTACTAACCTTCAGGGTCTTCGACCCTGGGCGTCCTGCCCACTATCCACCCCGTCCGGGGTGTCCACTTTGTCCACTCTGTCCACAGGTGTCCACCTTGCCCACACTGCCCACCCCGTGGGCAAGGTGGGCAGAGTGGGCAAGGTGGCGGACAGCGAATAATGGAAGGGCGTATAGGGTAAGCGGCGAAGCCGCGGTGTGATTGTAGCCCCGGGTCGAGCGTCGGAGACGCGAAGGCCTGGGGTTAGTCGGGGATTAGGGAAACGTCCTCGGAGAGGTCGTATAATTATGATAGATATGGTTTATAGATAATTAACGGACATCTCCGATGCCCCCGTCGCTCGTTCGCCTACACCCCAGGCCATCGCGTCTCCGACGCTCGACCTGGGGCTACAATCACACCGCGGCTCCGCCGCTCGCGACTGCCGTAGCGACGGATTTGTGTAATAATAGGTTAATCATACGCGGCACGCCGCGTCCCTACACAGGGATCGTATTCGGGTGCCCACACTGTCCACACTGTCCACACTGTCCACCCCGTGGACACCGTGGACAGAGTGGACACCGTGGACAGTGGTGGGCAGCGGCGGGAGAGGTTATCGGGTTGCTTCGATGAGGTTGAGGATTTGCGGGAGGAGGGGGGAGGTGCCGTCGTTGAGGATGGTGCGGTAGGAGAGCGCCGTCGAGGGATTGGCGGAGGCGAAAGCATCCGGGGATTCCGCCGCCTGGGAGGCGATTCTTTTGCGGACGGCCTCTTCCGACACGTTGTCCCGCTTTACGGCGCGGGCTACGCGGACCTCTTCCGGCGCGGCAACCTCCCATATGTCGTCCACAATCTTATGGAGCCCGCTTTTGAACGGTATCGCGCTCTCGATGAACAGCAGAGCGGTTCCAGCGTCCGGCGTTCTGCCTCCAGCGGTCTCGCGCCACGCCGCTATGTCGGCGTTTACGGCGGCATGCACGGTTCGGTCAAGAATCGCGAGCTTGTCGGGATTCGAGAAGACGACTTCGGCTATCGCTGCCCGGTTGAGTGTCCCGTCGGGATTGACAGCGTCGGGGGTAATCCTGCCGCGCAATACCTCCTTGATTTCCTCAGAGGCCGCCATCAGGGCTTTCGCCCGGCTGTCGCAGTCGTAGACGGGGTAGCCGAGAGATGAAAGAATACGACAGACTACTGATTTCCCGCTGCCGATACCTCCTGTGACGGCTATAAGGCGTTGCCCCGGTTTCGATGGATGGTTATTAATAGTCATAGCCGCCGTTCTATTTCTTCGATTGAAAGGGTGAACATTACCGGGTGGCCGTCCGGCGTGTAGCGCGGGTCAGGCAGAGAGAAGAGGTCGCTCAGCAGCCGCTCGCATTCCGCCGGGGTAAGGGGCTGCCCCGGACGGATAGCCGCCGACCGCGCCATTGCCATCGCTACGGCCTTGTGGAGCTCCTCGCCGGTCTCGCGGCCTGTCTCGGTCACATTCTCTATGATGCCAAGCAGAGCGTCGGCCGGATTACCCTGCGAAAGCGCCGAGGGAACGCCGTTGATGCTCCAGGAATTGTCTCCGATAAACGAGAGGTCAAAGCCGAGGGCGGCGACCTCCTCCTGGAGGCTGAGGAATATGGCGTTCTGCGAGGCCGTAAGGGTCAGCACTTCGGGGAAGATAACCCGTTGCGTCTCTCCGAGGCTTCCCCCGCCCATCGCGGCGAAACGCTCGTAGAGCACCCGGATGTGGGCCCGGTAGCGGTCGACCAGCAGCACCCCTTCGCGCGAAGGGGTGACGATATATTTGTTCCTTATCTGCATCAGGGAGGCTCCTGCCGGGGCACTATCCATTTCGGGGAGGTTCCGCATAGGCTCGGCGCCCGAAGTCAGAGCCTCCTCGTCGGGGAGGAAATCATTCAGGGCTGACGCGCTGACCCCGCTGTCGTCCGCTGCCTCTCCGTTTTCGTTCTGGGCGAAGGGATTGTAGCTGTCAGCGGTCGGCAGCGCGTCGGTCTGCGCCGAAAGACCCTCGTAGAGCTTGTCCCAGTCGGAGGTGACGCGGCTCGTCGAGCGCTTCCAGGAATCCGAGTCCCCCGCGGAAGCACTGTTGAGAGCGGACGCTTTACCCTTCGAGGGGACGGCGAACGGGTTGTAGGTGTCGGTCACAATCCCGTGTTCGGCTGTCGCGTCGGGGTTGAAGACCGGGATGTCGGGAGCGTCCTGCGCGTCGAAGTCGATTGCCGGCCCGACATTGAATTTGCCGAGACATTCCTTTATGGCCGCTACAAGAATCTGCCATATCGGCTGTTCGTTCTCAAACTTGATTTCGTTCTTGGTCGGGTGGATGTTGACGTCGATTGTCTGCGGGTCAACCTCGAAGTTAAGAAAGTAGTTCGGCTGCACGTCGGCCGGAATCAGGTCCTCGTAGCAGGTCATGACCGCCTTGTGGAAGTACGGGTGCCGCATATTTCGCCCGTTGACAAAGAAATATTGCAGCGGATTCCGTTTGCGGGCGTTTTCGGGGAGGGAGACAAAGCCGGAAATCTTTACCAGGGGGGTGTCAGTCTCCACGGGGATAAGCTGTTTTTCGAGAGATTTGCCGAAGAGACCGGCTATCCGCTGTTTCAGCGAGCCGGGGAGCAGTTGGTGGAGGGTGACGTCGTTATGGACCAGCAAAAATTCAAGCGACGGATTGACGAGGGCCAGCCGCTCGAACTCGTGGATGATGTGCGACAGCTCGACCGAATCTTTTTTCAGAAACTTCCGCCGGGCGGGCACATTGAAAAACAGGTTCTTGACCATCATATTGGTCCCGCGGGCGCACGCTTCCGGGTGTTGCCCCTCGAATTTCGAGCCGGAAATCTCCAGGTAGGTACCGATGGATTCCCCCTCGCGCATCGTGCGCAGCTCTATCTGCGCGACCGCCGCGACGGAGGGGAGCGCCTCCCCGCGGAAGCCCATCGTGTGAAGGTCGAAAAGGTCGGCAGCCTGCCGTATTTTTGATGTCGCGTGTCGCTCGAAGGCCAGGCGGGCGTCGGTGTCGCTCATTCCGCAACCGTCGTCGATAACCTGTATCAGGGTCTTGCCGGCATCGCGCAGTATTATCTTGATTGACTTTCCGCCCGCGTCCACCGCGTTCTCAACCAGTTCCTTTATGACGGATGCCGGGCGCTGGATAACCTCGCCTGCGGCAATCTGGTTGGCAACGGAGTCGGGGAGCAGTTTGATTACATCACTCATATATCGTGGAGCTTTGTCAGCATTGCTGTTCGTTGGTACTTTGGGAATGTAAAGTTAGCGCTTTTTTAGTAATTTCGCGCCTATGAAACGCCTCTTTTTGTTCAATCCGGAAAACGATATAGCGCTCGCGTCGGGCAAGGCGGGGTTCACCCCTCCCAGGAACGCGGCGGAACTTCACCGGCGCGGTGCCATGCTGCTATGGTGGCTGGGGGACTCCGGCGACGGCGTGCTTGTCGATGAACGGGATTTTGAGGCATCCGCGCGTTTCGGCGCTGAGGCCGGGGACTTGTTCGGCGACGGGCCGGAAGTCGTTGCTGACGCGCGCGGATGTGATGTCGGCGAACTGGTTCCGTGGGGATGGAGCGCCAACGCTTTGCGCCAGTTTGAAAACGGGGGCTGCGCGGTCGGACGGGAGGAGCATGGCCGGATGGACCGCCTCCGCATGCTTTCCCACCGACGCTCTTCGGTAGCAATCAACCGCCGGCTGGCCGACGCCGCGATTGGAGTGTTTCCCCCTCTGCCGAAAGAAACAGACAGTCCGGCCGCTTTGGCTGCTGCCATAGAGGAATGGGGCGCTGTATATGTGAAGGCTCCGTGGTCGTCGACCGGGAGGGGCGTGATATGCTCGGAAGGTATTTCTGCTGATGAGTTGCTTAGACGTAGCGAAGGCACGATGCGCCGTCAGGGGTCGGTACTGGTCGAGAAGGCGCTGGACAAGGTCGTTGATTTCGCGATGCTGTTTAAATCGGAGTCGGGGAATGTGGCTTTTGAAGGCTATTCGCTGTTTTTTAACGGCCGCGGGAGCGCTTACGGCGGAAATCTTCTTCTGCCGGACGAGGAAATCGAGCGGCGGCTTGCCGAATTTGTGCCGCGGGAGCTGCTACGGAGAGTGGCGGAAACATTATGCGATATCCTCACCGAACTTGTCGGACAGGCTTACCGGGGGGAGTTCGGCGTTGATATGATGATTAGCCGCGACCATAGCGGAGGGTTTATGCTTGCCCCTTGCGTCGAGCTGAATCTGAGGCTGACGATGGGGGTTGTCGCCCATCGCCTGACTGAGCGCATAGAACGCTTCCGCGATAAAAAGCTTATTGTCGCGCCGGCTAATATCGTACCCGACGGAGCCTTCTGGCTGGTCCCGCGCAATGATAGCTATTTTATCGGGATAGTCTGACTGTCAAGCAGTAATAGTGAGGGCGGCAATCTTATAAGTCAGCCATGGGCAACCGTACGGGAGGCCGCGATGTGATTTTCAGCAGGTGCTCGTAGAGCGCCCTTAGAGGGAGACCCATGACGTTATAGAAGTCACCCCTTATTCCCCGCACGCCGATATAGCCGATCCATTCCTGGATTCCATAAGCTCCGGCTTTGTCCAACGGGCTGAAATTCTCGACGTAGTAAGCGATTTCCCGGTCGGTGAGAGGCGCGAACTCGACCTCCGTCTCTTCCGCGAACGTGTGCTGCGAACGCACTGTCGCCAATGTGACCCCGGTAACGACCTTGTGCGTGTGGCCCGACAGCCGGCGCAACATCGCCGCCGCGTCGTTCAGGTCCCGGGGTTTGCCTACGACCTCCCCGCGGTTGATTACCACGGTGTCCGCCGTCAGCAGAATCTGGTTGTGCTTCAGCGAGGAGAGATACGCGTGAGCCTTTTTGCGGGAAAGATATGCCGGAACCTCTTCGGGGCGCATATTCCCCGGATAGGATTCGTCAACCTCTATCGGCGACGCGATTTCGCAGGAAAGCTGCAGATTCTCTACCAGCTCGCGGCGCCGGGGTGATGCCGAGGCCAGGAGCAGTTCCCAGCCGTTGAGTATGTCAAACCTATTTGCCATTCTTTTATACGGTCTCTTTGTTGCCTGTCGCGGTCTCGCTCCCGTCCTTACCAGCCAAATGCCTTGGCGTTGTCGAGCCATTCTCCTCTGACCTTCAGGATTTCTTCGAGAAGGTCGCGAGCTACTCCGTAACCACCTTTGACGGGGGAGAGATATCCCGCCACGCGCTTGATGTCAAAAGCCGCGTCGTCAGGCGCGACTGCGAGGCCGACAGCCCTCATGCATTCCATGTCGGGAATGTCGTCCCCGACATACGCCACTTCGGAGGGGATGAGTCCGTTCTCCTCCATCCAGCGGTTGAGGACCGGGAGCTTCTGTCCGGCTTTCATGTAAACGTCCTTTATGCCAAGTCCGACGAACCGCTCCCGTACCCCGGGGGAATCCGCACCGGATATGATCGCGAGTTTGAGGCCGCACTTCGCGGCAAGCTGTAGGGCGTAGCCGTCTTTGATGTTGACCATCCGGCGGGGAACGCCGTCGCTCCCGAGAGGTATCGTGGAGGGGGACAGCACGCCGTCAACATCAAAAACAATACCTTTAATGGAACGCAGGTCGTGGCATATCTTACTCATAGCGTGGATTCAACAAGATTAATCTTCCTTTGGCAAAAGGCGCAGTTCGGGGTGGTAAATGTCAAGTATTCGCTGCGACAGCAGTGCGTATGTGTCTTTTAGTTCTGTCGGGAGGGCCGATAGCTGCGAGCGCATTACGGCAAGGTCGCCGCGGCGGCCGGGACCGGTCATAGCGTCGTGGGGCGTCGCGTCGTGCAGCTTTTGAAGTGTTACTTCAAGCAACGGGGCCAGGTAGTTCACCGTCAGCCCCTCACGACGCATCAGCGTGTCCGCGTCAAGCCACATCAGGTTGGCGAAATTGCAGGCGAACACTGCCGCGAGATGCAGGGCCTTCCGGCGGGCGCTGTCAGCGAGCTCCACGGATTCCGAAATCCCCCGTGCGAGTGCCAGCAGCTCGTCCCGCGTCTCTGTGTCGGATCCTTCTATGAACATCGGAACGCGTCGGAAATCGACGTCGACATCCTTGGAGAAGGTCTGCAGCGGATAGAAACTGCCGAAACGGCCTTTTTTACCCTCGAATACTGAAACGGGGACGCTCCCGGAGGTATGGGCCCATATGCCAGGATATGGTGGCGTCGAGGCCGCGATGTCCGCTATCGAGTCATCTTTGGCCGCTATAATGTAGAAGTCGGCGTCGGGGAGCAGCTCGTCGGTTGGGGAAGCTATCGCTCCGTTGCCAAGTTTGGCGGCCAAGGAACGGGCGTGTTCGATATTCCTGGAGCATATCTGCGTTAAGCGGACTGTTTTGGAAAGGGCGAGGGCCATATGAGTGGCCACATTGCCCGCTCCGATCACGCACACCCTGGGTATGGCCGGCCGTTCCCTCATGATTCCGCTTCGGGGCTTTTGAACCGGCCGATGCTTACCTTCTCCCATTGCAGTTTTTCGGGATTGATAGGCTTGCGGTCTTCATCCTTATGGCCGATAGAAACAATAGCGACAACTCCGAAATGTTCGGGGATGCCTAACAGCTCGCGCACGTATTCCTCCGAGGGGGTGCCGTCTTCGCGGTACCTGTCGCGAACCTCTACCCAGCAGCTTCCGAGGCCGAGATCCGCCGCCTGTAGCTGCATCACGATCGCTGCCACTGACGCGTCCTCTATCCAGGCGTCGGATTTCGTCATATCGGCGCATACGACAACCGCGAGGGGTGCGTTTGCCACAGAGACCGCGTAGTTGGGCTTGCATTCGCCGAGGCGCTGGAGCATGTCCTTGTCCTCTACGGCGATGAAGTGCCAGCTACGGCCGCTTTTCGAGGTCGGGCAGGTTAGAGCCGCTTCAAGAATCAGTTTGACGTGGTCGGGGTTGACCGGCTCGGAAGTGTAGCGTCGAATCGAACGCCTGTTAAGCAGAAGCTCGTGGAAGTTTTCCATCGGTACGGTGTATTCGGGAGATTATTAGCGGCGGCAGACCCACGCGTCGGCAACTCCGCAAGTGTTGCGAAGCGCGTCTGCGGCCTCGTAAGTGGGGGCTGTTGCCGAATATACGCGGCATTTGCCATCTTTTTCAAGAATCCGGAGACCCTCCTGGCGGGAAGACGCGATATAGCTGCGGGCCTGTGAGATAGTGGGGAAGGAGGCCACAATAACGCAGAAGCGGTCCGATTGGCTTGCGACGGAAGGGTTGTTGCCGTTCGCGGGGTCGCTGGCCGCGAAGTTTTCGCGGAGGAGTTCCCGCTCGGCGATTTCCGCGGGGGCGACTTCAACATAGCCGTTTCCATCGGGTAGGCCTATAGTCAGCCGTCTGACTGGTCGCTTAGGGTCGGTGTTGTCAACCGTCGCGGAAGGGGTAGCCGCGGGAATCGGCGCTATCGATGCTTTCTGAGGCTCGTTCGCCATTCTGATAGGGTTGAGGAGGAAGAGCGTGAGGGTGACGAGTACAGCCAGTGAGGCTGCTACTCCGGCCGCGCCGTTGCGAACCCTCTTCCAGGCAGACACCCTAATCTTGCCTGAATCCCCCTGCCGGGACGCGGACTCCGTTTCGCTCGTTGGCAGTTTGGATGTTGCGGCTATCGCGACAGCGGGGAGGGGCGCGGAAACCTGTTCAGACTGACTGACGCGCTTTGCCTCCTGTTTGTCGGCGGCAGGAAGCGCTCCGGTCTTTAACGCGTCTATGTCGATGCCGCCAAGGCCGGCGAGCGCCGCGTTGACAGGGGAATTTTTTGCCGCTGAGAACGCGATCGCGCCTTCGGGGGTGGTGCGGAAAAAACCGAGCCGACCGAACGACGCGCTCCCGTCGAGCAGCACCGCCTGGCGCAGGGAGTCGACCGCAGAAGCCACGCGTTCACGCGCCTCTTCGAGAGTCACGCCAAGACCTCTGCGGAACGAGGCGCAAAGGATGCCGTCATCCGCCGTTATCGAGCCGTTGAAAGCGACGCGGCGGCGGGGTGGCAGCAGCACTCCGACATGGCGCTGGTCAAAGCGGGCGCTCTCTGTCGCACAGATAAGGGCACCCAATCCGGGGAGCACCACGCAGTTGCGGCGCTCAAGCAGATACTCGACATGTCGGATTAGCAAATTCATACTGCAAAGTTAGCAAAACCGCTCCAATTGTCAAAATAAATCAACAGGGCTTTTGTCGCGATTATTTCAACAAAAACAGCTTGCCGTTTTCATTTTTTCGGATAATAAAAAGCATAAGTTACGCATAACTTAAATTAGCTTAAAAACGGCGCCTGAATCAACCCTCGGCGTGGCTGCGGCGTTTCCTGTATGAATAACTGAAATATTCTCAAACTAAAAACATATCCCATTATGGCAACATTCAGCGCTTATTCCGAACTCGTCAACTCCGCGCCGGTCGTTCTCGTGGAATTTTTCGCGAGCTGGTGCCCTCACTGCCAGAAGATGATGCCGGTCGTGGCCCAGGTAAAGGCTCTGCTTGAAGGACGGGCAGACGTTTACCAGTTCGACATCGACGAGAACAAACAGCTCGCCGACAAGGTCGACGTGCAGTCTATCCCGACCTTCCTGGTATATCACAACGGACAGGTCGCCTGGCGTCATACGGGCGAGATTGACGGAGAGGTACTGCTCGGCAAAGTCGAGTCGTTTCTTTAAGATTTCTTATGGATGAGCACGCCTGATCTGTTTAACGACCTGCTGAAAGAGCTTGGGGTTCCCCATACTCCGTGTTTCTCCCGACAGAGCTTCGAGTCAATGACATTTAAATCGTGGTTCGGTCTGGCGGAACTCCTGCGCTCCTACGGGGTCGAAAGCCGGGGATTCTCGGTCGGAAGCCTTGCATCGATGGCGGACGCTCCGACGCCGTTCCTCGCGGCGACGAAAGACGGTTCGATAATTGTCACGTCGATTAAGGATGGTAAGATAACTTACCTGACTCAGGGCGTTGCCGAGACTTTGCCTGCCGATGAACTCGACGGGGCGTTCGCGGGTCAGGTGCTGCTGTTCGAGAAGCAGCCCGGTGCCGCGGAGCCTGGCTACGGGGAACATCGCCGAGCTGATTTCTTCGATAAAGCGAAAAAGATATGCCTTTCGGCAGGAGCCGTATTTCTTTTCCTGTATCTGTTTATCAGCAACGGCATCTACCGCCACGCTTCCACCATCCTCCTTACCCTGTTTGACCTCGTAGGGCTTTATCTGACATATATGCTTATGCAGAAGAGCCTGAAGATTAACAATCCGCATGCCGACGCCGTATGCCGGGTGCTTGATGAAGGGGGATGCGACAGCATACTCGAAATGAAGGCGTCCTCGTTTTTCGGCATCTTCAAGTGGAGCGAGGTGGGTTTCGCCTATTTCTCGGTCTCCTTGCTGTGCCTGCTGGTTTTTCCGCAATGGACCGGCTACCTTGCCTTATGTAATGTCTGCGCGCTTCCGTTCACGTTCTGGAGCATCTGGTATCAGAAATTCCGCGCGAAGAAATGGTGTACGCTTTGCGTCAGCGTCCAGGCGACACTCTGGCTACTCTTTTTCTGCTTTTGGGGAGGCGGATTCCTTCGGGATATGTTCCCCTTACGGATGGAGTTTTTCGTGCTTGGCGCAACCTATATTACGGTTCTGTTAGCAATCAACCGCCTGTCTCCGTTAATCCAAAATGAAGAATGAACCATGGCTGACAACGATAAAACGATGAATCTCCCTGCTGACGCCAAGCCGCTCTCCGCTGCCCAGCTCAATAACGTTCGTTTCTCGACGAAGCACACGGTACTGACCCCCGAAACTATTGCGAAACTCTCAAGGCAGGCTGCACCAAAACAGCAAGTATAGACCTTATTCTTCTTGATATTACAACGAAGTGGCGCGCCAAGTTGGTTTTGGCGCGCCACTTCGTTATTGTACGGATTGTTTAGCGTAGCTCCTGAAGGAAGCGGTCGGCATCGATGGCGGCGCGGCAGCCTGAGCCCGCGGCATTGATTGCCTGGCGGTAGAACGGGTCGGCGACATCTCCGGCAGCAAACACGCCGGGAACGCTCGTGCGGGTCGACGGCGAGTTGACCACGATGTAGCCCTGCTCGTCAAGTGCCAGCTTCCCTTCAAACAGCGTAGTGTTGGGCGTATGGCCGATCGCGAGGAAGAAGCCGTCTATGGGGAGCTCGTAATGGCGTTCGGTCTCTGTGCCGATGTTTTCGACCAGCTTGGCACCCTCGAGCACCTCCTCGCCGTAAAGCCCCTCGGTGACGGTGTTGTAGAGTACCGTGATGTTTTTCGCCTCAACAATACGGTTCTGCATTACCTTCGATGCGCGAAGGAACGATTTGCGCACGATCAGATATACCTCTTTGGCGATGGAGGAAAGATAGAGCGCTTCCTCACAGGCTGTATCGCCACCTCCGACGACAGCGACACGGCGGTTGCGATAGAAGAATCCGTCGCAGGTAGCGCACGCGGAAACCCCCATGCCCATATATTTCTGTTCGTCGGGGAGTCCGAGATAACGGGCGGATGCCCCGGTGGCAATAATTACCGTTTCGGCCTCGACGGTTTCCCCGCTGTCTGTCGTTATCTTGAACGGGCGCGTGTCGAAGTCCACCGCGGACACGACTTTGGTCCGTATGTCGGCTCCGAAGCGGAGCGCCTGTTCGCGCAGATGGCCCATCATTTCTGGGCCTTGCACTCCGTTGGGGTACCCGGGGAAGTTCTCCACCTCGGTGGTGGTTGTAAGCTGGCCACCGGGCTGCATGCCTTCAAACAATACCGGCGAGAGGTTCGCTCTGGATGCATAGATAGCCGCCGTGTATCCGGCGGGTCCCGCGCCTATGATTACGCAGGAAACAGGTTTGTTGCTCATATATCAGTTGTAGTTGTTAGCGGAGGTCGACAATCTGGGCCGAAGGGGCCGCTTTCTTGTCGAAGCGGAAATAAGAGTCCGGCTTCTTTGCGATTTTCTTCATTGAGTCAAAAGTGATTATGACCCTGGAACCGTCATTCATTGTAACGACTATCTCGCAGAGAAAGTTCGTGGTCGCGTCGGATGTGACGACCGCCTTGGTGAACGAGCACTTGGTGGTAGGCGTCAGCTCGACGCGGTCGGTGCCTTTTGCCGCGTCGAGACGCCGCGCCTTGCACCCCTTTGCGTTGGAGGTAATGATTGTCAGCGGATTCGTCTCGGCGAGCTCTGCCGCGTCAGGTTCGGTTATGTTGACTTCTGCCGCGTCTTTTGAGTACGTCCACTGGGTCTTACCGTCGAACCAAACCCTCATGGCGGGCACGTTCAGGGTGAATTTCTTCCCCTGGATGACGGCGGAGCCGGTTGTCAGCGGCTGTCCGGGTTGGCACAGGGTGAATTTTGCCTCAATGGCCGGCGATTTCGCCAGCACGTTGGAAATCGCGTTGACAACCTGGGCCGCCGAACTTTTGGCAGCCCGTGCGGGGTGGGGGAGCAGCATTGCCGTCAACAGGGCAAGCAATATGGCGATTTTTCTCAGCATATTATCTATTTTTAAAGAGAAAGGTGAAGAGTGAAAGGTGAAGGAGAAACTTCGTTAACTTTAACTAAATGTCGGTTTGCAGGACGCGCTCCAGGCCGATTGTGTCCATCAGCACCTGGCGGGGCTTTCCTCCGACACTCGGCCCGACTACTCCGGCGGCTTCGAGCTGGTCCATTATTTTTCCGGCGCGGTTGTATCCGATTGAATAGCGGCGTTGCAGCGAGGAGGTCGACGCTGTGCCGGAGGTGATGATGAATTTAGCCGCCTCTTCAAATAACGAATCCCTTTCCGATAGGTTCACCGCGGCGGCGTTGTCGCCATCGTCCATAATCGGTTCGGGCAGATAGTAGGCGTGGTCATACCCTACCTGCGAGTCGATATGGTGGCATATTGCCTCTACCTCATCCGTATCGATGAAGGCGCACTGCACGCGGTCCATCGACCCGTTATGGGAGAAAAGCATATCGCCGCGGCCGATAAGCTGGTTGGCACCCGAACGGTCGAGGATGGTCTTGGAGTCGACCATCTGGGCGACGCGGAACGCTATGCGCCCGGGGAAGTTCGCCTTGATTATGCCGGTGATGACGTTGGTCGACGGGCGCTGGGTAGCGACAATCATATGCATCCCGACGGCGCGGGCCTTTTGGGCGATACGCGCGATGGGGGTCTCGACCTGTTTGCCGGCAGTCATTATAAGGTCGGCGAACTCGTCGACGATCATGACGATGTATGGAAGGTAGCGATGCCCCTTCTCCGGGTTCAATATCCGCTTTACGAACCGTTCGTTGTACTCGGTTATCGACCTCACGTTGGCATCGCGGAGCAGCATGTAGCGCTGGTCCATCTCGACGCAGAGCGAGTTAAGGGTGCGCACTACCTTGTCCATATCCGTGACGACTGCGTCTTCCTCGTCGGGCAGTTTGGCAAGGAAATGCCGTTCGAGAACGCTGTATAGGCTGAATTCGACCATTTTCGGGTCTATCAGCACGAATTTCAGTTCCGCCGGGTGCTTGCGGTAAAGCAGCGACGCGATTATGGCGTTCAGGCCCACGGATTTACCCATACCCGTGGCGCCGGCGACAAGGAGATGGGGCATCTTCGCCAGGTCAGCGATATAGACGTCGTTGGATATTGTCGCGCCGAGCGCCATCGGCAGTTTGTACTTGCACTCCTGGTAAGCCTTGGATTCGAGGATGCTGCGCATCGATACCACCTGCGGCTCCTTGTTCGGGACCTCGATGCCGATGGTGCCCTTGCCGGGAATCGGCGCTATGATGCGGATTCCGAGTGCCGACAGGCTCATCGCGATATCATCCTCGAGGCGGCGTATTTTTGCGATGCGGACCCCTTCGGCTGGAATAATCTCATACAGCGTCACGGTCGGCCCGACAGTCGCGTCGATATGGGAAATCTGTATGCCGTAGTCGTTCAGGGTCTTGGTGATGCGCTCCTTGTTCTCTTCCTGCTCCTCGCGGTCTACGGAGCTGGCTTTCTGCCTGGCTTCGTGGAGAAGTTCGAGCGAGGGGGGCACGTAGCGCGAGAGTTCCGCTGTCGGGTCGTACAGCTCCTCGTTCTTAACCTCCGCTTTCTCTATTTCGGTTGAATAGACGGCGAATCCTGGGTCGGATATGGCGGCGGTACGCACTGACGAGTTGGTCTTAGTCGTATCGTCTGCCTCATCAGTCGGGACAGCGGTTTCGTCCGTTTCATCAGTCTGAGCTTCAACAGGTTCGTCATCAATTCCTGCCGACACTTCGGAATCATCATTCCGATTGGCTTCGTCAACAGCGCTCGGTCCTTCGCTTCCCATGAATGTTTCCTCTGGAGATTCCTCAAACCCTACCTCTTCGAGCTGCTTTGCCTCTACAAACGGGTCGTTGGGAGTGCCTTCCTCGGCAGGTTCGGCTTCGTGCTCGGAGTTCAGTTCGGAGTTTTCCATCGCCTCTCTTGCCCGGAGCTTAGCCTCCTCTTTTTCTATGCGCTCCTGCTCGGCCCGTTCTCGCCGCGCCCTGCGGATTGCCGCGTACTTGTTGTACAGCGTCAGAAGGTCGTTGATATAGACATATACCACGGCCGAAATCAGCAGGATGCTGACCAACAGGGCCCCGATCCAGTCGGCGTAGCTTTGTATCAGCAGGTTGACATAACGCCCGTGGGTACCGCCGAGATTTACGTCAAGTCCGAGCCACAGGCTCGCCAGTCCGAGAACCATTGAGACGGTGATACCGACTAAAAGAGCCTTAAACGTGGTCGACCAGAAATAGCATTTGCGGATTCCCATCAGTCCGAGGCCGATGACTACGAGGTACACGATCAGGGCGAGCGAGCCAAGACCGAGACCTTGCGCGAAAACCGATTGCGCGAGAGCCGCGCCAAGCGGCCCTCCGTGGTTCTCTACCGTAGCTCCGCCGGCGGCAACTTCCGGAAGGTCCATGGATGTTACGACGCTTTGGTCGGCGCCTCCGTATCGGATAAATGAAATGGCTGTGACAACTATGTATAGCGCCAGGCATATCAGCCCGACACCGACAACGGCGTGGGTGCGCTTGTCGCAGAAAAAATCCCAGATTCCTTTGAACGGATTGGTGAATGGTTTCTTTTCGCCGGCAGGCTTTGACGTGGTCTTAGGGCGCTGGCGCTGCTGGGTCGCTCCGTCGCGTCGGGGGCGGGAGGCCGTTTCGGCATCCGTACGGTGGTCTCTGGGCCTTGCGGATTGGGAGTGCTCCGGGGCCGGCCGGTCGTATCCGCGGACACTATCGCGGTCGTTGGTTTGCCCGCGCCGAGGTTCTCTTTCGCGAAGCCGGTCCGAGTCGTGGGTCCTCGACCGGCCGGAATCGCCGTAGGCGCGGCGTCCGGCGCTCCGGTCAGGGTCGGGCATAAGCAGGTCGGGGTCGTAGTCAACCCCGTCGGGGGAGAAGTTATAATCGTCCATGGGTGGATTTTCAGAATTGTATCGCTTATTTAACGGTCGGCCTCCGGCGGAGAACCGCCTTATTAAGGAATGCAAATTTACGCCAAATCTATCAGATTACCAATCTAAATTCAAATTCATTTATGCCAAAGACGCGCAATCGGGTGCGGCGGTTTTGCCGTTTGCGGGAAAATTCCTAACTTCGCGGTCGCGCAAAGCGCGCTAACCGCTGATTAATAATCCAACACAAAATATACAGAACGAATTTATGGCAACAACAGCTGATTTCAAAAACGGCATGTGCCTCGACATCGACGGCAACTATTTCTTCATCGTGGAGTTCCTTCACGTTAAGCCTGGCAAAGGCCCCGCTTTTGTCCGCACCAAGCTCCGCAATGTCAAGACCGGCCGCATCCTCGACAAAACCTGGAACTCCGGCGTGAAGATTAACGAGGTCCGCATCGAGCGTCGTCCCTACCAGTATCTCTATAAGGATGACATGGGCTACAACTTCATGCACACCGAGACTTTCGAGCAGATTGCCCTCCCCGGCGAAAGCATCGAAGGAGTGCAGTTCCTCAAGGAAGGGGATATCGTGGAAGCGATGGTACACGCCGAGTCCGAGACCATCCTTACCTGCGAGCTCCCCGCGAACGTGGTTCTTGAAATCACCTATACCGAACCCGGCATCAAGGGTGACACCGCCACCAACACTCTGAAGCCCGCCACCGTCGAGACCGGCGCTGAAATCCGCGTACCCCTCTTCTGCAACATCGGCGACAAGGTTCGCGTCGATACCCGCAACGGCGCTTACCTCGAGCGTATGAAATAAGGCTTTTCCCTTTCAGGCAAAGTCAAGACAGGCCGTGCTTCTCGCACGGCCTGTTCTTTTTGTTCGACCTGCTCTTTTCGAGCTGCCTGTCTTTTTTTGATTCCAGTACTGAAGCGAGCGGCGGAGCCGCAGTGTAATTGTAGCCCCAGGTCGAGCGACCGCAGGGAGCGATGGCCTGGGGTGTAGGCGTACTAATGGAGGGGGCATCGGAGATGTCCGGAAATCAGGATTATACGGCCTCTTCGAGGTCGTTATCGGAATCCGAAACGAACCCCAGGCCATCGCTCCCTGCGGTCGCTCGACCTGGGGCTACAATTACGTCGCGGCTCCGCCGCTTGCGTTCGACTCAGGGGCTATAATAACACCGCTCGGTGAGGTGTTATGACATATAACGATTAAAAAAATAACCGTCCGGATTTCTCCGGACGGTTTGTAGCTGGTTGCTGAAGTAGGGGTGAGAACCTGCTTATTCAGCGGCGGGAGCCTCTTCGGCAGCGGGAGCTTCCTCTGCGGGAGCCTCAGCGGCAGCCTTGGCAGCTTCTTCCGCAGCCTTTGCGGCAGCGATTTCAGCTTTCTTCTTGGCGACTTCCTCAGCCTTGGCAGCGTTCTTAGCCTTTTCAGCTTCGAGACGTTCCTTGGCGGCGAGTTCTTTCTTGTCTGCCATGGAAGCCTTCAGAGCGTCGATTGACTTCTGCTTGCCGGCCTTCCAGGCCTCGAAGCGGCGCTGTGCCTCCGCTTCGTCGAAAGCGCCTTTCTTAACTCCGCCCTGGAGGTGCTTCATAAGGAGCACGCCCTCGTTGGAGAGGATGGAGCGGACGGTGTCGGTGGGCTGCGCGCCCACATTTACCCAATACAAAGCCCGTTCGAAATTAAGAGTGATTGTAGCAGGATTAGTGTTCGGATTATAGGAACCTATCCTTTCAATAAATCTACCATCTCGTGGTGCCCTGCTATCGGCGATTACAATAGGATAAAACGCATAGTTCTTACGACCATGGCGCTGTAATCTGATTTTTGTAGCCATTAATTGTTATTAAAAAGTGGTTTTGTATTGTTTTGCGACCGCAAAGGTACATCTTTTCCCCCGAACAGCCAAACATTTCCAGCTATTTTTGCTCTACTTAATGAATAAATCAGCTTCGGTGGCCATCGCTTGCGAATGAGATAAATTCATTGTTTTTAAAAGAAAAAGCCGTAAAAATATCCAGAGAGGGTTGCCATGACAATTACAAGAGCGACATATATCATTGTCTTTTTCGCACCCATCACGCTACGTATGACAAGCATATTCGGAAGCGACAGTGATGGTCCGGCAAGCAGCAGGGCAAGGGCGGGGCCTTTACCCATGCCGGAAGCAAGCAATCCCTGAATAATCGGCACTTCGGTAAGAGTGGCGAAATACATAAACGCACCTGTGAAACTTGCGAAGAAGTTTGACAGTAACGAATTGCCGCCGACGGCCCATTCTACCCAGCTGTTGGGAATAATACCGGGTAGCTCTATGCCGTCATGCGTTGAGCCGAGCAGGAATCCCGCTGTTAATACTCCGACCGCAAGCAACGGCAATATCAGCTTGGCGAATCCCCATGAAGACAACACCCACTCTCTGTTTTCTTCATCGTTTTTGTCGCATAACAATATGATTGCAAGCACAGCGACAGCAACTATCATAGGCACAAGGGGCGCCAGTTTCGCATCGGGAATGAAAACATTGGCAACAAAAGCTGAAATAGCAACAGCGACAGCTCCGAGGATAATCCATCGGGCTTTCAGGTGGAGTATCTTCACAAGTATCACACACAGAACTACTGCAAGGGCAGATGTTATCCACCATTTAGCCCCGTAGATTGCAGCCCAGACACCACGGTCGATTGCCGCCGGTGCGCCCCAGTTGGCGAACACAAGGATTGCCACAAGTGTAAAGAAGAACACAGCGGTCTGCCAAAGCGGGCGTTTCTCCGGTGGCGGTATTATATTCATCTGTGCCGTCTCTTTATCTCGTTCTTCCTTACGGAAGATGAACGACATCACAAGACCGATTACCACAGCGAACGTAACGGCACCGATGATGCGTGCAAGTCCCATTTCCAGTCCGAGAATACGGGCTGTGAGGATTAGCGAGAGGATGCTGATGGCGGGACCGGAATATAGAAACGCTATTGCCGGACCTAGACCTGCACCACGTTTATATATGCTGGTGAACAACGGGAGAATAGTACATGAACACACCGCAAGGATACCTCCCGATATTGACGCCACGGTATAAGACACCCATTTCTTTGCATTTGCACCGAAATATTTTAACACCGCTCCCTGACTTACGAACACCGCGATCACCCCGGCTATGAAGAACGCCGGGAGAAGACAGAGTACGATATGCTCACGGGCATACCATTTTGTGAGGTCAAGAGTTGAGTGGATGGCGGTCAACAGCGTTTCACTGTTGACGGGCATGAAGAACGCTGTCATAAATATGACAACAGTCCATAGCAGAAATTTGACATCCTTTCTTGTGTTCATAACAGTCCATGTTGTGTTCAGATTATATTCCGAGTGCCTTCTTCACTTCGTCAGCTGTCGGAACGTGTCCCTTGATTTTTACCGTCCCGTCAACGACCACCGCCGGCGTCGTCATAATGTTGTAGCTCATCATCTCGGCTATATCCTCGATTTTGGATAGCTTGACATCAACATGGTTTTCTGCGATTACGCGCTCGACTACCCTGTATGTTTCCTT
>ERZ808035.425-NODE-425-length-38997-cov-5.996763_pt1 | contig 38997 bp, 37 predicted proteins | sample MGYA00380189_ERZ808035 | MGnify/ENA primary metagenome ERZ808035 (study PRJEB31490, sample SAMN06133407) | mouse gut metagenome | isolation source: M5_1 | host: mice | place: China: Chengdu | collected 2015-05 ...
TTGGAAAAGCCTGAATTTCATGGGATTCTCTTTTTCTTAGGAATCAGGGGCCAAAATCGGCATTAACCGACAGCCCCCAATTTAATCATCTTTATCATTATCATTAGTCTCGTAAATGGTATATAGTCATGCTCAAACCATTTCGGAAGGGAAGAGCATTACTGTTGAGCGGATTCAATATAATCGACCACGGGTTTCATTGCGGAGTCCATGCTTACATGTGATTCCGCAAACTGTCGTATGGTATTTATAACTGTCTTCTTGTCCTTTTCTCTTTGCTTTATTTTGCAATAGAACGCTACGACCTCATCTATACTAACAGGTTCTGCATTGTTAGGAAAATTCCGGACAAATTCATACCGACTGTCTAAGACATCAATTTCGCAGCCCGTTATAATGGGCATTCCTTTTGCCAGATATTCGCGTGTTTTTAGTGCGGACAACCTCGTGTAAACACCTTTTTTATAGGTGCCGAAGGAGGCAAGCGCAATATCGCTGATATCATACATTTGATCCAAAGCTTCACCAGACAAGGTCGGATAAAACCGCACATAGTTTTCCAGATGATATTTGCGGACCAGTGACTGATAAAGAGGTTTCTCGGGTCCGTCTCCGATCAAAAGTAATTCTACTATATATTTTCTGCCGGTATTTTGGTAATACTGATGCAGCCCTTCGATAATTCGCTCGTACCCGTGGTGGCTTTGCATGTAGGCAACCGCCATCATGGTAATCTTGTTCTTCTGATAGCTTCCTTTGGCCGGAGAGATTTTTTCAAGCTGTATACCGTTTATTGTGCGTATAGTAGGAATGCCGAAAATTTCGGTATCCTCCGAATAAGTTACAAATGCATCAATGTATTTTTTCAGTTTTCCACGGTATAGCAATTCTTTGATATAGAAAGGCCAGGCATTCCAACGGGCAAAATCATCCTTGTCGTAAGGGTAGGTATATACTTCTATAATGATTTTGCAATCCGGATATTTTTCTTTTATTTTTTTCCAGAAATTTACATAGGCCCGGTCTGCGACTGAACGGCGGACGTATAAAAAATCCGGGTCTTTCAGATGAAGGAGGGCGCTTTTATAGTTTCTCTTGATGGAAGCGGTCGGGAAGAGCCCGAAAATTCTTTGCGGAAGAGATCTTTTTTCGGTAAGAACCTCTGCTTCCTCCATATTAAAATATTTGGAAAGCGATGCTGTCTGCATGTCAATTTTTTTACTGATTCCGATGGAGCTTCTTCCCTCAAAATGTATATAATATCCCTTTTTCATGTGTTTTCCTCATTGGATGCTTCATAAATGATCCGCTCAATTTCAGTTCTTTTCAGTTCTCTGTCCAGCTCTTTGAAATTATCGTTCAGATCGTCATAACGATTCAGAGCTGCCTGCAAGATAGCGTTTTGCAGCGTTTCTTTCAGAGATACTTCCCTGCCTTGCATATACCAGAAAGGATGTGTCAAAATGTGCAGTCTCTGAAAGAGACGGTTCCCGATAATTTCGTCCGCGTTTTCACGCCAGTGCCGTCGGGAATCAGACAGATATTTCATACTTTTAAAATAGGTGCTGCTGTAGGAGTTGATTATGCCGGGAAACTCCATATCAGCTGACAAAAATTTTTGAGATGACCGGTGTGTGGATACCACATCTATTTTTGCGCCGACAACGGCGGATAAAATATCTGCCTCTTCACGTACATATTTTTGCATCTCCCGCTCGTCTGTAATGTCATATTGTGTTTCGTCGAAATGCAGACCGATGATTCCGCCGTTGTCGATCATCTGACGTATCTGATTTCTGGAAGTCCGGGAATGAATATTGTAGAAATTGGTAGATACCAGTATAAAATAAGTTGCCTGTACGCTTTCGGGGAAGAGTGATTTCTCAATTTCTGATAAAAGAACAGCTTTTTCCAGGTCGTAGTCTACGTCGTGCCGCAAAATGACGGAATAGTCCGTTTCATGCCAGTTATGATAGTTTTTGAAGCGATAGCCTTTTCTATTCAGCTCTTTTAGCATTGCAACATAGGATTCATAGGTAAATTGCATGGTATACACCTCTAAAGCTTTTCCTTTCCACTGTTTTCTCTGATGACTTTGGCGGGAACACCAACGACAACCTTATTTGCTTCTACATCGGTTGTTACGACGGAGCCCATGCCGACGATGGCATCCTTTCCTATCTGTGCCTGATTTCGGACAGTGCTTGCGGAGATATAGGCATTTTCACCGACGGTTACGCTGCCAAAAAGTTTTGAACATACGATGGAGGCATTTTTGCCAATGTAATTATTATGTCCGATATGCGTGGAAGGGGCAATTTTTGTTCCGCACCCGATTACGGTGTCGTCAATAGTGCCTCTTGCGATATTTGTGTGGCTTCCGATAAAAACATTATCTCCGATGAACACACCGCCGAAATGTTTTATCATTATTTTAATATGATGATCATCCTCGGAATAGCCGTATCCGTCCTCACCGATTACGGTTAAAGATTGTATGACACAGTTACTGCCGATTGTTACCCGGTTCCGGATTACGACGTTATCTGCTATGACGGTTCCAGGGCCGATTGTGACATTGCCCGTGATGGAACAGTTGCAGCCGATTTTTACGTTTTCATCGATATGGACATTCGGACCGATCACGGTGCCGGAACCAATGTCCGGCATATCGTTATCGCAGATATCAGACCAAAAATGTTCCAGCACAGAGAAAAATACCGCTTTGGACTGCGGGGTGATAATCTTCGCAGCGGCACACAGGTCAGCGCCTTCTTGAATGACACAGGCGGAGACAGGGACGGCTGGCTGAAAACTTTTCTGGGGAGAATTGATCCAGGTGATTGTACCTTCACGGTAACGAGATAAAGAAGAAAAACCGCAGACAGTTTCTGCGGAATTTCCCTGTACGACATAAGGAAAACCTTTTTCGTCCAGATATGTGATAATTTGTTTTACTGTAATTAATCGGTCCATTTTATTACGGATTCTCCATCAAGAACTATTTCATTATCCTGGTTTCTGCAGACTGTGTCCAACACATACTTATTTCCTGCAAGAATTTCTTTTACTGTAACGGTGGTTTCGACTGTATCGCCGATATATACAGGCTTCCGATAACGGAAATTTTGTGAAAGCAGAATGGCACCGAAGCCGGGCAGATGATTTCCGATAATCATGGAAATAATATTCTGACAAAAAAGCGCATGCGCGATTCTGCGCCCAAATACAGTCTGTCTGGCATATTTTTCATCCAGATGAATTGGATTAATGTCCCCGGACAGTCGGGCAATATCCTGAATGGTCTTTTCTTCTGCAACTACAGATTTGGAGAAACTGCTACCGATGTTTAACATTTTTTATTCCTTGCTTTCATCAGGATTGAATGGCCTCTTGTCAGCCGGTGATTTCCAGATACCAAATCAGTATAGCAAATATCGTATTAAATGACAAGTGAAAATAAGGGCCTTAGTGTTGAAACTTAGGTTGAAACGGTTAAATTCATGTCCTGAATATCTTCGCAGAATGTTTGCTCCGGTACTTTGCGCAATATGGGAAACATACATTGGTTTTCTGGAAAAAGCATGACTTTTCTTACTTCATGTTTACGGGAATCTCTGCTATAATATAGAAATATCATACAGACGAAACAATTTCGTTCCAGAGGAGGAGGTTTCCATGAGTTTTAATCCTAACAGCAGTTTTTTATTCATTGTGGCGGCGGTGGTCATCGCTTTTGTGGTGGCGCAGTCCGCCTTTTTTCTGGTGCGGGCATACCGGCACGGTGTAGAGATCGGTATGGACCGGACGAAGCTTAAGAAGACGGTTCTGTCCACGGCAGTTTTTACGGTCGCGCCTGCGGTATCCATCTTATTGGGCATTCTGACATTGTCCAAGTTCCTGGGTATTCCGCTTCCGTGGATTCGCCTGAGCGTGGTGGGTGCCATCACCTATGAGCTTCCGGCGGCTACATCCACAGCAACGGCGCTGGGACTTTCACTGTCGGATACGATTACCGATCCGAAGGCATACACGGCAATCGCGTGGGTTATGACGCTGGGAATCATTCCGGGCATGATCATGATCCCGCTTTTCCTGAAAAAAATACAGGGCGGTATCATGAAGATCAAGAATAAGGACAGCAAGTGGGGAGATCTGTTTATGACGTCTCTGTTTCTGGGCATGATCTCGGCTTTTCTGGGCATGGTTTTCACTGACGTGCGAAGCGGCCTGGCGGGCTGGATTCCGATCTTCGTGTTGTTGTTTTCGGCGCTGATGATGGGAATCTGCGGGATTCTCATTAAGGTCTGTAAAATGAAGTGGCTGGAGACTTACGCGCTGTCTGTCAGCATGATACTGGCGATGGTGTTTGCGATGATTATTACGCCGGTGATAGGTTAAGGGATGGAGGATACTATGAACACAACATATAATGATAAATCACATTTTTACGGAAGGATCTGGATATTGACGGCGCTTTTCATGCTGCTTTCAGTGCCGGTCATCATTTGCCTGTACTATAATGCATGGCCTGCCGGGACGGCAGTCTTGAAAGGACTTCTCGGCGTGGCGCCGATCTTCTGGACAGTGGCGGTGATCGAAGTGTTTACATATGGACCTATGCTTGGAACAGGCGGGTCTTATCTGGCGTTTGTCACCGGCAACATCACGAATATCAAAGCGCCTGCGGCACTGAATGCCATGGAAAACGCGCAGGTCAAGCCAGGATCGGAAGAGGGGGAGGTGATCTCCACGCTGGCCATTGCCACCAGTTCCATTGTGACAACGATCGTCATTGCAGCCGGAGTGCTGCTCTTGTCTGCGCTTACACCGATACTCAATTCTCCGGTTTTGAAGCCGGCCTTTGACAATATCCTGCCGTCGTTGTTCGGCGGCCTGGCGGTGGTCTATATCAGTAAGAACTGGAAGCTCTCGCTGACGCCGCTGATTTTCATGATCGTACTGTTTCTGCTTGTGCCTTCCCTGGCGGGTTCTGTGGGCGTGCTGGTGCCGGTAGGGGCGTTGATCTCTCTAGCTGCTGCGCGGATCATGTATAAGAGGAACTGGATCTAGTACAACAGAAAAAACAAAAACAGAGAGGAAACAAGATTGAAAATTAAAATTTTCAATCGCGAGATTTGTGTCTGCGCGTTGCTTGCCACAAACTCGTTTAATGCGACGTCTCAACATAGTTGAGACAAAAGCAGCGCAGAAATGGAGAAAAACATGACAGGACTGACAGTTTTAGCAGTGGTTCTGGTGGTTATTGCGGTATTCCTGGCAGTAATCTTAATCAGGGCGGCACTTTTTAAGCCCTATCCGGAGCCGGAAAAGGTGGAGGAGAAGGCAGATCTTAATGAAGATAAAATCATCAGGGATATGTCCGATATGATCAAATGCAGGACAGTCTCCTATCAGGATAAATCGCTGATTGACTGGAAGGAGTTCGAGCGGTTTCAGGTGCTTTTACAGGAGCGTTTTCCGCATGTCCACAAGGCATTTACGCTGGAAAAGATCGGAGACACCGGACTGCTTTATCACATGAAGGGAAAGAAAAGCGGAAACCCCAGCGTATTGATGTCCCATTACGATGTCGTGCCGGTGGAGGAGAAGGACTGGGATAAACCGGCATTTGACGGACTGGTGGAGGACGGCTGCATATGGGGACGGGGAACACTTGACACCAAGGGAACTCTGTGCGGCGTGATGGAGGCTGTGGAACAGCTTCTGACAGAAGGTTTTACACCGGAGCATGACCTGTATCTGTCTTTTTCGGGAGACGAGGAGGTGGAGGGCAGAAGCTGTCCGGCCATTGTCTCTTATCTGGAACAAAAAGGAATCAGGCCCGCGTTCGTGCTGGATGAGGGCGGTGCCGTGGTGGAGAAGGTGTTTCCCGGCGTAAATAAGCCCTGTGCCGTGGTCGGAATCGGTGAGAAAGTAGGCATGAATGTGGAGCTTCTTATGAAAAGCGGAGGCGGCCACGCTTCCATGCCGCCGACACATACCATACTGGGGCAGCTTTCCGAGGCAGTGGTGAAGATTGAAAAGCACCCGTTTAAGGCGCAGTTTACCAAGCCGGTAAAGGAAATGTTTGATACGCTGGGCAGATATTCCGGTTTCGGTATGCGCATGATCTTCGCGAATCTTTGGTGCTTCCTGCCGTTGTTAAATGCAGTGTGCAAGAAGTCGGGCGGAGAGTTGAATGCCATGATGCGTACCACCTGCGCGGTGACGAAGATGGAGGGAAGCAAGGCGTTTAATGTGCTGCCGCCCGCAGCGTCGGTGGGGATGAATCTCAGACTGCTGGGGGATGACACGCCGGAGAGTGCGGTGGCGTATTTAAAGAGGGTGATCGGGAATGATAAGGTTGAGGTGCGTGTGCAGCATGCCATGGAGGCTTCTGGATATTCGGATACGGCATGTGAGGAGTGGCAGACATTAAAGAAGGTGATTCATACCACCTGGCCGGACGCTATCGTATCGCCATATCTGATGATGGCCTGTTCCGATTCCAGACATTACAGCCGGATCACCGACCGGATCTATAAATTCTCAGCCATGGCTTTGTCGAAAGAGGAGCGGGGCATGATCCACGGTAATAACGAGAGAGTACCGGTGGAGACGATGTTGAAGACAGTGGCGTTTTATATCAGACTGGTCAGGGAACTGTAAATATACTATATAAATTACGACAGTGTGCAGCATATAAGGAAAATGTGAGGGATTTTTGGAATCGTTACTGTCGGGAGATGATTTTTGGGATGTTGATACCGCAGACTTTTTGTGAGTTTGCGGTATTTTATGGTATAGGAAAATTTCTCCACTTATTCCGAGTCCGCGAAGCGAATCTCGCAAAGTTAATTTGCGAAGCAAATTACTTTTTTTATGGTATAGGAAACTTCCTCCGCTTATTCCGAGTCCGCGAAGCGGATCTCGCAAAGTTATTTGCGAAGCAAATTACTTTTTGGATAATATATTAGCTATTTCTTGCAAAAAAGTTAAATATAAGCTAATATATTAGCTATGGATACAAACTTTTCATTTTTATCAAAAACACCGGGAGAGATACAGAAGCTTGTCGCGGAGCGCATTCGTACAATCCGCAGAAGGCGGAAAATATCACAGAAGAGATTGAGCGAATTATCGGGAGTAAGCTTAGGCTCTGTGAAAAGATTTGAGCAGTGCGGCGAGATTTCTTTTCTTTCTCTGATCAAAATTGCGACGGCAATGGGACTGAAGGATGAAGTGGAGCATTTGTTTGAGGATGTTGCACCGTTGTCGATAGAGGAGATCATACGTGGACAGGATTAGACAGCTGAATGTGTTTTATCACAAGAGAAAGGTAGGAACTCTCGCCTTGTATAAAGAGCGCCTGGCAGCTTTTGAATATGATCAGGAATGGCTTGAAGACGGATTTACGATCAGTCCTTTTTCTCTTCCCCTGGAAAAAAGGGTTTTCATTCCGAAAGTCGATCCTTTTGGCGGCCTGTTCGGGGTATTTGCGGACAGTCTGCCGGACGGGTGGGGACGCTTTCTGGTGGATCGACTTATGCTCAGAAACCGGATAGATCCGGCGGCAGTGGGAAATCTGAACAGGCTTGCGATTGTTGGGGATTCAGGTATGGGCGCGCTTTCATACAGGCCGGATATACGGTTGGGCGCAGTGCAGCCGGTGATGGGGCTTGACAGGATCGCGGAAGAATGTGAGTGTATGCTGCGGACAGAATATTCTAAGAATCTCGATGAATTGTTTCAATTAGGCGGTTCTTCGGGAGGTGCGAGACCCAAAATCCTGACGGAATCGGACGGTGAAGAGTGGATTATTAAATTTCCCGCTTACGATGACCGAAGAGACATTGGCAGACAGGAGTATGAGTACTCTCTATGTGCCAAAGAATGTGGCGTTGAAATGGCGGAAACAAAGCTTTTTCCATCAGAGAGATGTGCCGGTTATTTTGGTACGAAACGTTTTGACCGGAAGAGTGTGAGAGGCGGCATGACAAAAATTCATATGCTGTCTGTCAGTGCGGTTTTGGAGACATCACACCGAATCCCTAATCTGGACTATCATCTGCTGATGAAGCTTACGCTGGAACTCACAAAGGATTTTTCGGAATTACTGAAGCTATACCGTCTGATGTGCTTCAATGTGTTTGCCCATAACAGAGATGATCATTCCAAGAACTTTTCTTATTTGTATGATGAACAGAATGCCCGTTACCGGCTGGCGCCGGCCTATGATCTGACTTACAGCAGTTCGTTGAACGGTGAACACGCAACGACTGTAAATGGCAACGGCGCAGATCCGGGCATGGACGATATATTGGCGGTGGCGGCTCAGGCCGGTATACAGGAAATGCAGGCCCGGAGGATCGCTTCGGAGATCCGGGAGTGCGTGGAGACGATGCTGGGGGAATATTTGGATTGATAGCGGAAAGGTTTGCCGCTGCGCGTCGTTTAAATACTGTTTCTATTTCCTGACCGGGATTTCAATCTGCACGATATAATCCTCGATCCGGTCGATCACGTTCTCGTTAATGCCCATCTCATAGGCAAAGCCGGACAGGGTGAGACCATGTGCCGCGGCATAATCCATGAGTTCACGGTATTTTGCGGGGATTCCTGACCAGTCGCCTTTGTGGAAGGCTCTCAGATATTTACCGCCGGGCTGTATATGCAGCCCGTTTTTCTGTGTCAGGAAAGGAATCTCGATAAACAGTCCGGTATAATCGTCAAAACTGCCTTTCAGCAGGCTGGAAACAGGAATCATGGAACCGTAGGAAGCGTCGTGGAGGCGGCCCAGACGGTATTTTTCTGTTTCAGCAGTGATCATTTCCACCTCTTCTTCAAAAGAGGTTTTCTCTGTGATATCTACCGTTACAAGACAGCGTTCTTCCTTTTCAATGATACTGATTTCGGACAGATCTATCGTCAGCAGCGTTTCCATGTTCTGGCGGTGACTGCACAGAGTCTTTCTGACTGCTTTCAAGTGCGTGATTCTGTGATCCAGTTCTGATATTTTTTCATCCAGAAGCTGTTTCAGGCTGGCGGCGGAGCGGCTTTTCATGAAAGTCTGGATTTCTTCGATGGATACGTCCAGATCCCGCAGAAGCAGAATTGTTTCCAGAATGGGACTCTGGTGGTAATTGTAGCAGCGATAGCCGTTTTCGGGGTTGACGACGACAGGCTTAAACAGCCCGATCTCGTCATACCACATCAGTGTTTTCTTATTGATACCGTGCATTCTGGCAAATTGTCCGATGGTGAGAAGTTTGTTCTTTCCGTTCATGAGAAGCTCCTTTATCGTACAGATACTGTATGGTTTATAATATCCCACATGGTATGCAAATGCAAGGAAAGGTGCAGGATATTCTTTACGATGTCCAGGGTATAGGCGATATCTGAGGGGTATGGTCTATCGGGCAAAGACAAGGTTTGCCAAGTTTTTTAACCTGCCGGAGTTGACTGCCTTATACAAGGAGGGTGCAGACATTCGGACACCGGATCTGTTAAAGCTGTTTGTGCCGGAAGCGGAGTATGAGAACGCGGCGTCCGCCCGATGGCGGCAGGCTCAACGCCTATCTTGCCGACATTGGCAGCCAGGCAAAGTGGCGGCAGAGAGAAATTCTGTCGCCTCTGTCTAATATCAACTTGGGCTCTTGACAAGCGGCATAAGAATTGCTACATTGATTTTAGTCAATAAATTGACTGTACTGTAATTGACTTTATAGGAGGTGGATGGTATAACAAAGGAAACCAAGAAAAACGCATATCTGTATTGCAAATTTCGGGATGAGCAGCTCGCATTGTATGATGAGTATGCGAAACGTTACGGAATGCTGATGAAGACACTGTTAGTAGTTAATGTTTTATTTTATGATGATTTCTATGGCAAGGGCGGCGTAACACAGACGGAGATTTGTAAGCGAACCTTTCAGTCTAAACAGACAGTCAATCTGATTATACGGAATCTTTTAAGCGAAGCATATGTAACGGTTGAAGAGCGAAAAGAAAATAAACGAGAGAAATTAGTACGGATAACCGAGGCAGGCAAGGCTTACTGTGAAAAAGTCGTCCGCCACATCACATGGGCAGAAGATACGGCAATGTCCATGTTTACACAAGAGGAGCAAAAACAATTAATTGACCTCTCACGGACATATACAAAAAATCTGACAGAGCTGATCAATCGGGAAACGGAGAATTGAATTATGGAACTTTACGAAGCAATTAACAGAAGGAAAACGACGAGGGAATTTTTAGATACAGAGGTTGATTTTGAGGTCATTAAAAGAATTTTGAGAGCAGGAAACAAGGCTCCCACTTGGGATCATAATCGTAATTGGCAGTTTATCGTTTTAAGAACCGATGAAGAAAAAGAATATGCCTTTTCCGAAGCTAAAGCGATTGCAGATAAATTTAATGCCGACAGGTATCTGAATATGCCCAGGCCTTACCCGATTACATTTGGGCAGAAAATGTACGGTTATGCCATGCCTAAACAATATACCATGCTGAAAGACGCACCATATGTAATTATTCCTTTATTCAAATCAAAAGAATTGAATGGTGAGTATGTTTCCAAATTAAATCCTTTTGCTACTATTTGGTGTGTAATAGAAAATATCTTTTTAGCGGCAACAGCAGAAGGACTATCCTGCTCAATGCGTATACCGCTGAATAAAGAACACGATATTGTTAAGAAAAAACTGAAAGTTCCGCCGACCTATATGATACCTGTGTTTATCGGTATTGGCTATGCAAATCCCGAAGAAGTGATATTAGAGCAATATAATCCTGATATAGAGAAACAAATCCGCTTTGGGAGATGGAAATGATTATAAAGGGGCGGGTTTCTTGACGTAAAGCACTGGAATATTATGTGACAAATGATGATAGTATGAGCAGACTTTTTTGCGCCGTCTGTGATTGTCAATTATTTTTTATTACAGCGAAATCAAAAAGTCAGCACGAAAAGGTGGTGAGAATAATGCCTGAATTACCTGAAATAGAAACAATCAAAAGTGTAGTTGAGCCGCAGATACAGGGGCTTACGATTGAAAATGTGCTTGTCAACCGCCCGGAGGTCATTGCACATCCGACAGCAGATAAATTTTGCGAAGATGTGACAGGACAGGCAATCTTTTCTATGGCACGCAGAGGGAAATTTTTGATGATCAATTTGGGTAACAAAAACAAGATCATTCTGCACTTGCGAATGACGGGCTGCTTACTTGTTACTCCGTCTGATTATCAACTGGAAAAGCATACACATATCATTATGCAATTAAGTAATGGAATGGAATTACGCTTTTCCGACACTCGTCGTTTCGGGCGTTTTTGGCTGATACGAAATGATGAAAAAGATACATACAGCGGTATTGAAAAGTTGGGATTAGAGCCATTGTCTGCCGAGTGCAACGCCGAATATCTACAATCCCGATTAGAGAAACGGAAAAGAGCAATCAAAGAGTGCCTGCTCGACCAAAGCGTGATTGCTGGAATAGGTAATATCTATTCCGATGAAATCCTATATCGTGCAAGGATAAATCCCTCTGCCCCCGCAAACGGTCTGAGTGTTAGTGAATGGGAACGCCTTGCCAGTGAGATTGCCGGCTGCTTGCGTTACTTCATTGATAAAAATAGTATCTCGCAAGAGGATTACCTGATAACAAAAGGTCAGGACTACCGAAATACTCCATTTCTGCAAGTGTACGGTCACGCCGACGAACCTTGCCAGAACTGCGGAAATACATTGTGTCGTACCGTGATCGGCGGCAGGAGCAGCGTGTATTGTCCTGCTTGTCAGAAATAGAATTTGAATCTTGCGGCGTACCTGACTTTCTATCGTGAGAATGGTTTCCAACAATTCGATACAAGACTGACAGATTCATCTAATCGTGAGCCTCATGATCTGATACAGCTATTGAAGCTGTTTTAGCTGAAAATTTTATAGTAATAGTAACTTTAGGTGCACGGTAGAGAGAAAATAAATATCATGCGCCTTTTCAGTTTGAAGATATCGTCTTGTATGTATACAGGGCGGTATTTTTGTATGGAAAAGAAAGGACAAATAATATGGCAAAGAATTCAACTCAGAATGCTTTCTCTTGAGGAGTAGAACATCCGTTCTATTGTGCCAAATGTTACCGCTTATGCCATGGTAAAAATGTTTAACATTTTTTCAGGTATTGACCATACAGTTACTGTACGGTTTATGATATTCCTATCAGTACAGCGCATTATGCACTGCCTGAAAAAAGTATACAGACAGTGGGGCAGACCGCAGTGGCTGCTCCGACAGGGAGGAAATCATATGGAAAATCAAAATGCCTATTTAAAACCGGTCACATTGAAAAACATCTTAAAATTCGCAGTTCCGACTATAGCCATGAGTGTGTTCATGTCTTTTTACACCATGGTTGACGGTCTGTTTGTGTCCAATCTGATCGGCACGAACGCACTGTCGGCAATCAACTTGACAGCGCCTGTCATCCAGCTTGTCACAGCCATTTCCACCATGCTGGCAACAGGAGGCAGTGCGGTCATTATGAAGAAAATGGGGGAGCAGAAGAGGGAGGAGGCGAAGGAGGACTTTACCTTTCTGATTCTGGTAAATGTGGTTGTCGGAGTTGTGATGTGCGGTCTGGGTTATCTGCTCATGGAACGGATCTTTGCGGGCATGAATCTGTCAGCGGATGTGGCGGGATACTGCGTGGAATACCTGAGCAGGTATCTGCTGTTTACTGTGCCGATCCTGTTGATGAATAACTTTACCCTGTACATGATCGCCAGCGAGAAAGCCACCCTTTCTCTTGTATGTTCCGTGTCGGGCGGCGTGTTGAACATGGTGCTTGATTATGTGTTTATCGCTGCTTTTGATATGGGGATCAGCGGAGCGGCAATCGCAACGGGATTGGGGTATTCCGTCACGGCAGTGGCAGGCCTGTTTGTTTTCAGCAGAAAAAAGAGCCTGCTGCATTTCACGAAACCGGCGTTTCGCCTGAGGGTTCTTATGAATGCCGCAGCCAACGGCTGTTCGGAGATGGCTACGGCTCTTGTTACGGGAATCATTACGATGATGTTTAACTGGACTATGCTTCACTATGTTGGTGAGGACGGCATTGCCGCAGTCACTATTATCATGTATGTATTAATGTTTGCAAGTTCTTTGTATACAGGGTATTCTTATGGTGTGGCGCCCATGACCAGCTATTATTACGGGGAGCAGAATCATGAGAAACTGCAAAAGCTGATTTCGATCAGTCTGAGAGTAATCACTGCCATCTCGCTGATGACGGCAGCAGCGTCCTTTATGCTGACCAGACCGCTCGTATCGGTGTTTGCACGACCGGACAATCCGGTGTATGATCTGGCGGTTACCGGCAACAGGATCTGCACTGTAGCGCTGTTTTTCATTGGTTTTAATATTTTTGCCAGCGGAATGTTTACAGCGCTGTCAAACGGAGTGGTTTCGGCGGTTCTGGCTTTTTCAAGATCATTTGTCTTTATGCTGATCACCATGCTTGTGCTTCCTGCACTCCTGGGTGTGAACGGAATCTGGCTGGCCACGCCTGCGGCAGAGCTGATGGCGCTTGCGTTATCGGCGGCCATGTTTGCAAAATACAGGAAGCGGTATCAATATTAGCAAAACGGATCTATCCTGATGGGATGAGACAGTAGAACAGGGCGTTGCATTGTACAGGAAGTGTTGAAGTTTAAGGATATAACAGAAAGAAAAGGCAGCAGAACGGAGTTTTAACTTACGAAAAAAATGAAAAAGGTCCTGACTTTGATCCGGGTCAACTGGCGGACCATGGCGGGGGTTGAAATTTTATACAAAATGATCTCCATGACAGTCTTCACACCGCTCTTCTGGGGGATGCTGGCAAAAGACTGCATTTTTCTGAGTAAGACCAGCGATGTGGTGACAGAGTATGTGAAAATGCTGTCAAATTAAAGAATCGTGCCGGAAAAGTCTAAGACAAATTGCATTTTTTCATGAACACACTGCACACTACGTTTTCCCGGAGTGTCCGGCTGTGTTATACTGTTTATTACGGTGAAAAGAGAAAATCGGGATCGTGGCAAAGCGTAATGTTTTAGAAAGGCAAGGTAACATTTTGAAGATTCTCAAGAGTAATAAAGCACAATACGAGTATGACATTCACGCGCTGGTAAAAGCGTTTTATCCCGCATGGGAACTGAAAGTCCTGACGCCGGAATCCGTGGTGAAGGACAGGAGGATACGTGAGATCATTCCGGTGATGGAACTGGAATTTTGTGCCAGGGAAGTAAAATTTACAGTGCATTCAGGTTTACATAACACCGAAAATATTTCCGACGACATAAAGGGAAGTTCAGGCCGTGGCAGCGTCGCGGCACAGAAAGAAGCAGAAATCGACAGCGGTGCAGATGGATCAATGACGGAGAATGATACCGCAGACGATTTTCACACATATACCTGGTGCAATACCGATCAGGTGGACGCATCTGAGTATAAAGACGCGTTCAAGCGTTTTCTCTATACCGCGTTACAGGAAGAGACGGGAATTTCGCTTCCGTGGGGAAACCTGACGGGCATCCGTCCCACGAAGATCGCCATGACAATGCTGGAAAACGGCGGGAGTGAGCAGGATGTGGCGGCGTTCCTCAGAGAGAAGCATTTTGTCAGCGAGGAAAAGATCGAACTGGGAATCGATATTGCGAAGCGGGAGCGGGAGATTCTCGGCAGGCTCCATTATGAGGAAGGGTACAGCCTCTATATCGGGATTCCTTTCTGCCCCACCACATGTCTATACTGTTCTTTTACATCTTATCCGATCAGCTTGTGGAAAGAGAGAGTGGCGGAGTATCTGACGGCGCTGGAACAGGAGATGGAGGCAGTGGCAAAGATCCAGCGCGGAAAAATACTGGATACGGTCTATATCGGCGGCGGCACGCCAAGCTCTTTGTCGGCGGAAGAACTGGACAGGCTGATCACAAAACTGAAAAGCACCTTTGATTTTCGTACCGTACAGGAATTTACGGTGGAAGCCGGGCGGGCAGACAGTATCACGGAAGATAAACTGCGGGTGCTGTACAGACATGGCGTGACCAGGATATCCGTCAATCCCCAGACGATGAAGGATGAGACGCTTCGTCTGATCGGCAGACAGCATACGGTAGCGCAGGTGGTCAGTGCTTTCCGGATGGCCCGTAAAGTGGGCTTTGACAATATCAACATGGATATCATATTAGGGCTTCCGGAGGAGACGAAGGAAGATGTGGAAGCGACCATAGAAGCGATCGCAGCGCTGGCGCCGGATTCTCTGACGGTGCATTCCCTTGCGGTAAAAAGGGCTTCCGGTCTCCATAAGTGGATCGAGGAAAACGGTGTCACAGCTTATAACAATACAGAAGAGACTATGCGGATCGCGGCGTCCGGCGCGCGGGCTATGGGCATGGAGCCTTATTATTTGTACCGCCAGAAAAACATGTCCGGCAATTTTGAGAACGTAGGCTACTCCGTAAAAGATAAGTATGGTATCTATAATATTCTCATTATGGAGGAAGTGCAGACCATAGTCGCCTGCGGAGCCGGTTCCATCAGTAAAAGGGTGTATCCGGACGGGCGGATCGAAAGATGCGAGAACGTGAAGGAGGTTGCCCAGTATATCAAGAGAATCGAGGAAATGATAGAAAGAAAGCGTGTATTATTCACTGACTGAAATTCAAAATTCAGATAAAGATGTTTGATATTATGTGAACTTTGGGTGCATTATAATTTCTAAAAGTCCAACAAATTTTTTGTGCAGTGGTACACTATAATACGCCATAATATAATTTTTATCACATATTCCAACAAATTAAAATGCATATTTGGTAACAGTCATTTCATTTAAGAATAAGGAGGTGGTGCAAAAGAGAGACTTGGTCAAATGTAAAATGAGCAAGAAATGATAATTAAAGAAGATATATTATGCCTTCAGGACAACTATAAAACAACAAAGGAGGCATGAAATGTCAGAATATCAATTACAAATCAAAAAGGTGGTGGACTATTCACGTTACCGTATTTACAGGCAGTTCGTCCAGTCACTAATCATGGACCAGGGCATTCGCACAGGCGGAGGCCTTCGGTCTTTTTTATTTCACAGTGCTTTGCAGTTACGCAAATTTCCGTACACGTTTCCGGCACCAGGCGCTTGATTTTGTAAGCCTTTGCTTTTCGTTCTGTCAGTCCGTTTTTGCCATGACGGAGAGTGAGATACAAACCCAGATGAACGCCATGGGCAAGGAAGTCGCTTCTGGTAGTGTACTGATATGGTTCCTCTGTGCCATTGCACTTTTGATGGTATTCCAGAAGATAGATTCCTTTATGTCCGGCGGGCTTGCCGAGATCGTAGGTGGCCGCATTACCAACAGCGTCGTAAAGTCGGCAACGGCTTCTTACAAAACAAATATGAGCCGTCCGTCCGGAAAGACTGGCGGGGGAATTTATTCTTTCCCAAGCGTTTAAAAGCAAAGTCTGTACTATAGAGAGTATTTTTATTTTTCAAAATTTTTAAGGATATATCGTTTATAAGAATGGATATGATAGAGATAAGGAAATATAAACATATAAAAGGATAAAATCTCATAATAATGCTTCTGAAATACATAAAATAGCGTATAGTTGACATATAAAGAGAAAAAAACTCCAAATATGCATTGACAATCGGCGCGCACATATGTATTATATAGATACAAACACATGGTGGAGGAGAACAACATGTTAGTAAAAGTAACAGTAGAGAATTTTAAGTCATTTGAGGAGACAGCCGAGTTGACAATGGTTTCGTCAGCCAAAATAAGAAAAAATAATGAACATAAAGTTACGATAAAGAGGGTCAATCTGTTGAAATCTGCAGTAGTGTATGGTGCAAATGCTTCCGGCAAGTCAAATTTGGTGGAAATATTACGTTTTATGAAATACTGTGTTTTAAAAGGGCTCCCTTTAGAGGCAAAGCAAATGTATTGCAGAAATAAAGAGGAAAATGCAGGTAAAGAATCAGTGTTTGAAGTCCAGCTTGTCAAGCATAATAAATTTTACGCATATGGCTTTTCAATGATTTTAAGCCAGCGGACAATTACTGGTGAATGGGCATACGAGTTGCTGCCTGGCGGGGACGCACAGATGATTTTTGAAAGAGAAGCGGGTCAGCCGCCACGATTAGGCGATAAGATCAGTATTTCTGCTGCAGACAGGACGAAGTTTCAGATTTATGCTGATGACATGTCAGATAACAAAAATTCGTTATTTTTGTCAGAAATGAACAGAAATAAGAATATTTCAGAGCATTCAAAGTTAGCTTTTTTTAGGAGGATATTTGACTGGTTTTCAAACGATCTGGTGATTTATAGTCCGAATACACCCATCACTAATTTTGAGTATTATTATGATGCAGATTCGTTAGAGATAGTAAACCGGCTGATTGAATCATTTGACACAGGAATTAGCGAGGTGAAAATCAATAAACTTTCCATGGAAGATATTAGTTCCAAATTGCCTAAGGAAATATTTATGGATATAGTGGAAGAGATAAAGGAGAAGATGGCTAGCGGAAAGCACAAGGGTGTGAAAATTTCATTGAGATACAACAAGGATTTTTACAATTTTTCCATGGATGATCAACAGGATTTGGAAATTACAACTCTTTCCCTAAAACATGGGAATTCTGTTGCGGATTTTGGGTTTAGCGAGGAGTCGGATGGGACAAGAAGATTGTTTGATTTGATGGATATGTTGCTGAAGACGGATGATGATGAAACGGTATATGTTATTGACGAATTAGAGAGAAGTCTGCATCCTAAGCTGACATATCACTTTATTGAGTTGTTTAAGAAACTCCATGAAAAGAAAAATGTCCAGCTGATATTTACAACCCATGAGCCCACGATCATGGATCAGGAATTGTTTCGGCGTGACGAGATATGGTTTGTAGAAAGGAATGCTGATAATTGCTCACACTTATATTCGTTGGATAAATATAAGGAGAGATATGATAAAAAGTTAAGCAAAGCATATTTGGAGGGGAGATATGGAGCAATTCCTGTATTTAAGTCTTTTTCGTTTGCAAAGGGGGAAGAGTAATGGCTCCTGTGCGCTCATATGGAAATTGGCATATAAGGAAATCAGATCAGGAACCCGCAGTTGATCCTTACTGTAAATATTATTTTATAGCAGAAGGCGCCAATACAGAAAAATTTTATTTTGAGAAGCTTATCGACGAAAGGAAAAGCCTTGGGTTCAAAGATACGATTGATATACGGTTTTTGGAAAAGACAGAAGATGACCGACACATATCTTATCCTGCACATTTGATAAAATTTGCCGAGAGACTTAAGAAGACCGGTGAAATTGAATTTGACGATAAACAGGATAAAATGGTGGTGGTTTTTGACGCTGATATTTTTGAGAAGAAAGTCTGCAATTTTCGGGAACTGTTGCGAGATAAAAGTAAAAGCAGCATATATGCCATAACCAATCCGGCATTTGAACTGTTTTTATTGCTACACATAGAAAATTCATTTGATAAAATAATCAATCCCAATTATTCTCTTATTTTGGAGAATCAGAAGGTGCAAGGGAAAACCCCTGTCTATAATATACTCTTGGAAAAGACAGGGATGAATGCAAAACATAATCCGGATATTGGCAATTTAGCGTTAAAAATAGATGTGGCAATAGAGCAGGAGAAGAAGATTAACCAGGATGTTTCAGATTGTAAAGGGAAACTTACTTCTAATATTGCGCAGATAATTTCAGGAATAAAAAGGGCCTGATCAAGGTGAGGAGGTGATTTGATAGTTTATTTTGGCGATTCATGGTGAATGTGGCAACAAAAAAGCTGAAGCGCCAACTTCAGCCCGTTGCTAATGACCATAGATGATTATTAGCGAATTAATTTGAATGGATTCAGTCTATCATCTATCATTCAACAATGCAATCCCCAAACCTGTGTTTTTTTCTTAAATATTCCAAAGCAGGTCATTCTTTGTTTTTATAGTTGCAGGAGGTTGTATAAGCCTCCATTGTTAAAGTCACCCAAATATAAGGAGAGAAAATTATGAATTTGAGAGTTGTAAAGCAAACAGAAACAGGATTGAATACTGAATTTGTGAATATTGATTCCGGGAGAAGAGTATCTTTGGATCATGCAATTCAGCAAATCAGAAATGGCAATCCAAATTATGGGAACTATGAAGCGGTTAACAGATCGAATGGGACTACATATATTCGTTCTAAGCCGGACAACAGCACAAAAAATAATATTGAGTAGGAGGAGATATGATAATACAGAAAAAAAGGATTATTTCCATTGACAAGTATCTACGTTTCTTGAAGGAGACAAACAGCTTTTATGTATGTGTAAAAAATGTGATGATTTTGTAAAGCTGCTAAAGAGTTTTAGGATTGCCCTTTATTATAAGGCTGCACCTTGACAGAAAAAGTTCTATATAGTACTATTAAGGCAGTGAAAAGGAGACGTCCTTTTTATGGTATAGGAAATTTCTACGCTTATTCGAGTTCGCGAAGCGAATCTCGCAATCGAACTTGTTCGATTTGTTATTTTGCGAAGCAAATTACTTTTTTATGCTGTACAGTAAAACTACCGCTTCTATCCTTGTGAAGCGGTGGAACAAGGAAAGGTGTGATATCACTGGAAACACGAGCAGGTTTTTTGGTTTCTCGTATTAAACAGGTTCAAGGGAGAGTTTTTGATCGGCTTTTGCAGACATGTGGTGTGGATGAATTTAATGGACCACAAGGGAATATTCTTTATGTGTTATGGGAAAGCGAAGGCATTCCTATTGTGGAACTTGCCCAAAAGACGGGATTGGCAAAAAATACACTTACTGCAATGCTTAGTAGAATGGAAGAAAATGGCTTGATCTGTCGAGAAATTTCAGCTTCTGATCGGCGTCAAAGCATAATTAGCCTGACACCCCGGGCCCGTGCATTGGAGAAACGTTACAATCAAGTCTCTCAGCAAATGAATAGCCTGTTTTTTAAGGATTTTGAAAAGGTAGAAATCAAGGAATTAGAACAGTATCTTGACCGTATTGTTTCCAACTTGGAGCGAGCGGAACAAGCATTAAAAAAAGGAAAGGATGTACATGATGGCAAAGGTAAAAACTAAGATTGGTAATGATTACTGTCCGCAAGCGTTATTTCTTTATGGCACAAAACAGGAAGATGGGCAGCCCCATTTTGGTCTTTTCTGTTGGTTTGGATATTATTGTTCTTCAGAGGGACTCGGGGTAATGGCTTGTATAGGTGAGGAAAAACAGACCAAGGATTTGATACGCAAAAATGGTGTATTTTCAGCTAACCTCGTATCTGAACAGCTGCTGCCTTTGGCAGATTATTATGGTTGTACCTGCGGCAGAACCACACCTGATAAGATGAAGTGCCAGCCTACTGTAGAGTGGGGACAAGTGTTAGATGTGCCAACCATTGCAGAAAGCCCTGTCAGTTTTGAACTGGAAGTGAAAAAAGCAATTCCTATGGGAGATGGATCAGATATTTTTCTTTGTTTAATCCGTAATGTAACCCAGGATGAACAACTGCTGGATACAACGATTCCCTTTACAGAAAGATTGATGCAGGCTGCTCCGGTATTAGCTCCGGGCGATGAAACCTATTCTTCCATTGATGGAAGATATCTTGGAAAATGGGGAGAACCTATGAAAAATATGGCTAACATCAAAGAATAGAGACACAAAAAATGAAACACTATTATTTCAATAGAGCATAATTTGTATGCGAATAGAATGTTTGCCCGATATTTCTAATGGATTCCCAATTTGCCGGGCAGAAAAGTACGCCCAGAGCCAACAAACTTGTGGGAAATCATAGTTTGTTGGCTCTTTTTGTGATGCATATTCTATTCCGTTACATCTTCCACACGTACATTTGTAATGTCAACGTCTGCCGTGGAGCCGCAGTTCCCCAGATTAAATTCCAGTCTGCCTTTTAAATCGTCACGCTGGTTCATGTCAAATTCAAATCCGAAGCTATGCCATTCTTTCGTGACTGTCAGCTTGGTATCGGGAAGGTAGCGTACCCAGTCCGCATAGGGAGCGGTCACAGAGGTAATGATCTGTCGCTCTTCGGAAGCCTTTGCGTCGAAGGAGACCCGGTAGGTATGTCCCTTGTAGAAGGGAATATCCCAGTGGACAAGCTGCACCGAGTAGTCTGCATCTCCCGCTGCCTCGGTGGTGATTGTGATCATGTTATCTGAGATCTTCGCGGTGCCTTTACCGTTTTCCGCTAACAGAAATTCCCAGTCCTGGGGCGTTGTCAGATCTACAGAAGTATCTCCGAAATCCCAGTTGGTAATGTAGTTGCCGGTTTCATCGGCTTCTCTTACTATAATTTCAGGTTTCTTGACATTTGTGTCATAACTTTCTTTCTGATAGATACGGACATAGTCGATCAGAAATTCGGCATGGTCGAAGTCGGTGGTCTCGTCGGGATTGCCCGGCCAGGTGCCGCCCACAGCCAGGTTCATCTGCACGAAGAAGGTCTGGTTAAAGGGAGCGGGGTATTCTTTTTCCACGCCGCCGGGCGCGGCAGTGAACCAGTCATTGCAGGTGAGCACCGGTTCTTCATCAATATAGAAGCGGATTTCACCCGGTTCCCACTCCACGGAATACTCATGGAAATCATCTGCAAAAGAACCCTCTTCCAACACGCGCTTCCCCTGCTGCTGGCCGTGGGGTTCGCCGTAGTGGATGGTGGAGTATGCCGTGTCGGGAGCGTGGCCCAGAACCTCCATGATATCGATCTCACCGCATTTAGGCCAGTTGCCGTAATAGCTTTCTCTGGTGGGCATCATCCATGCGGCGGGCCACAGCCCCTGACCTTCGGGCACTTTAGCGCGCACGATGACCTTGCCGTACATGAAATCAGCCTTGTTCTTGGAGTTGACCTTACCCGAGGTATAATAATCCTTGCCGGCATCGGTCTGCGTCTTGACTGCTTTCAGCACGAGATTGCCGTCCGCCACATAAATATTGTCTTCGGAATCTGTGTATTCCTGCAGCTCGCTGTTGGTCCATCCGGGGTTTCTAAGTTCCTTTGTCCAGATTTCTTCATTTAATGTTTTGCCGTCAAACTCGTCATGCCAGAGCAGCTGATAGCCGTCCAGTTCGGGCGGGGTATTTTCTTTCGACCCGCCACTGCCGCAGGAAGTAAGCGCGATACAGCCGAGCAGGCATACAACGGATATGAGTTTATTTTTCATGTGCTTTTCCTCCGAATAAATAGTCATAGTATTTTATTATCATACCATTTTTTTGCTGCAAGGAAATATCATTTCCATTACTTTTATGTCATTTTGTAATAGCTTTTCCGCTGCTCCTTTACCGGTATTTATTTTGATGATATTGTGGTCTGATTTCTCATGTGTTATAATTTCCCTGTTGCGGAACAGGAGAAGTTCAGGCCGTCCGGAAAACGGATATGTTATCCCGTCGGAGGAAGAGATGACGCTGATTAACGAGAGAATTGCCAAAGAGCTGGAATGCGGAATTGTGAAAGATTCCACGAGGGCGGAGCTTGTGAGCATTATTACAAGGATGCGGGATCAGGACGGAATCGAGGCTGTTATTCTGGGGTGCACGGAGCTTCCGCTCATATTGAATGCGGAGAATTGTCCGACAGACTGTCTGGATATCATGCAGATCCATATCAGCAGGCTGGTAAACCTTGTTTTAGAGGAATAGGGGAGGGCCGGAACGATGTGACTGGCTTGTAGAGCCTGACATTTTATGCTACATTTAATGCGGTGGTATTCAGTTTGGATTTGTGCCGGGGTGTCAAAAATGCTGTTGATTGTATCTCTCAGCAATATGCACTTCGGAATGGAGGAAGGTATGAAAATTGCGGTAACTTATGAAGACGGAAACGTATTTGCGCATTTCGGGCGCACAGAACAGTTTAAAATCTACGATATTACGGGTGGGAAAGTAGCTGACGCACAGGTGGTCGGCACGGACGGCAACGGTCACGGGGCGCTGGCAGGTATGCTTGCGGGATGGAATGTGGACACACTGATCTGCGGCGGGATCGGCGCAGGCGCACAGTCGGCTCTTATGGAAGCCGGGATCAGGTTTTACGGCGGTGTGTCGGGCAGTGCGGATGAGGCGGTGGATGCATTGCTTTCAGGAACGCTTGCCTATGATGCGAATGTTCATTGTGACCATAGCAGACATGGACACCATGATGAGGAACACTACTGCGGCGTGGACACACATGGATGCCCCGGCAGTGAAAGGTTTTGACGATTGCAATCAGGCAGAAACGGAGAAAGCAATATGACAGGTACAGGAGAAGAGGAATTCTGGGATATTTACACGAAGGACAGAGAAAAGACTGGAAGATTGCACAGACGCGGAGACGAAATGAAAGAGGGAGAATTTCATATTGTTGTCCATGTCTGTATTTTTAACAGCAGAAACCAGCTGCTGATCCAGCACAGGCAGCCTTTCAAAAGAGGATGGCCCAATATGTGGGATCTGACCGCGGGCGGTTCCGCGCTGCAAGGTGAGAACAGCAGGCAGGCCGCGGAAAGAGAAGTGTTGGAAGAGATCGGGCTGAAACTTGATCTGTCAGATGTGCGGGCTGATTTCAGCATTGGTTTTGATGAGGGATTTGATGATTATTATCTTCTGGAGCGGGAGGTGGATCTTTCACAGCTTTGTCTGCAGGAGGAAGAGGTGCAGGAAGTCCGCTGGGCTGACAGAGAAGAAGTGCTTGCCATGCAGAAGCAGGGTACAATGATCCCGTACTGGTTTCTGGACAGGCTTTTTGAAGTGCGGAACATGTGTGGTGCCCACGGAAATTCAAAACGCGATATAAAGACAGGATTTGCGTCCATGGACAATCTTACCTCGTGGATGAACCTGGTGGAGATCGTCAGGGATGGCTTTCCCGGACTGGAAACGGAGGAAGAACTTGACGGCTATAAAGAAACGGTTATAAAGAACATAGAGCGCCGGAGTGCCATATGTGCGCTGCGGGGGAATATGGTCGTCGGCATTCTGCTTTTTTCAGTAAAACACAATATGCTGGCGTGTATGGCGGTTCATCCTGATTACCGCCGGCGTGGAATCGCAAAAGACATGATCGGACTTATGCTGAATGAACTGGATAGAAGCCGGGAGATCGTAGTTACCACCTTCCGGGAGGAAGATCCGAAGGGAACAGCGCCGCGGGCACTTTACCGTTCTTTGGGATTCCGGCCCGGTGAGCTTTGCATCGAACAGGGGTATCCGTCACAGATTTTTGTTTTGGATGAAAAATAGTTTTACCGGGTATAATTTATACACCTTGCATACCCAATGCATATATGGAGAGGATTATCTATATCCGATACAATATGATTTAAATTGGGGAAGGTGTGGTCTATGGGCGAGATATATTCTAAAAGAGAAGTCGGAAAAAGACTGAAAGAAATGCGCAAGAGGTTAAATTTAACCCAGGAGCGGTTTGCGGAAATGCTTGATATTTCGACACAGCTTTATAAGAAGATGGAAAACGGAGAGAATAATGTGTCGATCAGTACTTTGAAGAAGATGAAAGAGAAGCTCAACTTTTCAACGGATTATCTGCTGTTCGGGGAAACCGAGGCGTTTGCGGAAGTGTGGAACCGGACATTAGCCCTTCATGATATGGAAAAGGAACTTCTGATGCTGAAACTGTATTATGAGATCGCCTTTAACCGTAACCAGATCGAGTCGAAAGAGACGGCGGAAAGGTATACTCAGCTTTTTGAGAAGATAAAAGAGTCGCTGGCTGATCAGAAGGAAGACGGAAAAGAGCATTCCGGCAGAGGGAAGAGAATTTAAAGTTTATATGGCGAAGTTTGAAAAGCGATACCAAAATCAGGAGGTGTCGCTTTTTTTGCAGAAAAGTATGGACAGGCACTGAGGGTTTATTTTAGGGGCTTATGGGAATGCATGGAGCAGCTATATTTGTTTGTGCATATTTAACAATAACAAAAGAGAATATTTTGCTACATTGTGAAAAAAATAAAAATATATATGCGAGACTATTGACCTTATGTGTTAAATATGTTATGTTAGCGCTAACATAACACACGGAAGAAATATAAAGTAATAACAACAGATGGTAAAAGAATGGAAATGGCAAAAAAGGAGCATTATATGAAAAGAGAACCCGCGAATATTAAACAGGTGGCTGAGAAAGCCGGTGTTTCCATGATGACTGTATCCCGGGTGATCAATGATTCCGGTAAAGTAGCACAGGAAACCAGAGAGAAAGTGCTGAAAGCGATCAAAGAGTGCCATTATTACCCTAATAGTATCGCCAGAGGTCTGGCCAGTAACAAGACAAATATTATCGGAATTGTCATTTATGATTCAGGACGTTTGAGACACAATATGTTTTATGAGATGATAAATGGTATTGAAAGAATTGCATCGGAATTTGGCTATAATATCATGTTGTTTTCTTATCGTGAGGGAGAGGATTATAGTGAACGCATTGTAGAGTCAGGATTAATAGACGGAGTTATTCTTATGGGTATTACAATCAACTATGAGGACATCCGTTATCTGGAAAAGATAGGTTTTCCTTATGTGGTGATCGGTAAGAGAAACATTGATGACCTTAACCCGTATACAGTAGTTCTTGATTATGAAGAAGCTTTTCAGAGGGCAACACAGTTTCTGATCGATTCCGGAGAGAGGAAAATTGGATTTGCAGGTGTAGCGAGAGGATTCGATCCTGATCTGGATAAACTTACAGGGTATCAGGAGGCATTCAATCACAGCGGGTTGTTTTGTGATCCGGAGAACATCATATATTTTGACGGTATCGGGAATAAGAAAGGATATGGAGATATTGCACGGCTGTATGAAAGAGGAGTGCGCACTTTTGTATTGACTGACTGCGGCAGAATGCGTGAGACGCTGGAATTTGCCAGTATCCATAAGCTGTGTATTCCCGGAGACTTGAAGATTTGCATCTTTAACGATGAAAAAATGGATATATCAGATATTCTGAGACTTGCGTCACTGACTGACAGAGGGGGCGGGTACATGGTGCCCCAGATAGAGATGAACCGTTTTAATGTGGGGCAGGAAGCCGGAAAGCTTCTGCTTGCAAGGATAGAAAACAAAAAAGATATGTGCAGAACAGTAAAGGTTTCTTTGGACTTTATATATGAAGCACCCGCAGAGTGAGTAAATCGCATCTTTTACTGCAGGAAAAGATGTTGATGATATATTTTTATATGCAAAAAAATTTTATGGATTCAGGAGGAATAAGGTATGAAGAACAGGAAAATATCAGTTTTGACAGGTATTGCTACGGCCTCGATGTTAGCGCTAACATCATGCGGGGTTAAGGATTCCGCAGAAGAGAAAAACGTAGCTGACAATTCACAGCAGGAATCAGTATCAGAAGCAGCATCGGAAGAAACGGACAACACTGATTTAAATAACAAAAATTCGGAAGAAACAGAACAGACACTGGAATTTGTTGTGAATAATGCGGAAGCTGAGGAGTTTTACCGGGAGGCTATTACAGCGTTTGAAGAGTCTCATCCGGGAGTAAAGGTGGAGTTGAATGCCATTGTGGGCAATACGACAGAATATCAGCAGATTACTGAGATACGTTTTGCTCAGAAAGAATTTCCGGATGTAATGGCAATTCCGGTTTTGGATGTAAAGAGACTGGCTTCCATGGGAATCCTGGAAGCACTGGACGAAAGAATCAGTGAAGAGGACCGGGCTGATTACGGTGACGGAATGATGGCCACTGCTTCTTACGAGGACAATATTTACGCGCTTCCATTCTATACTGATGATATTGCGCTTTTTTATAATAAAGATATGGTGGAAAAGGCCGGTATTGCGATGCCTGCAAGTCATGAAGAGGCATGGGACTGGGAGACACTGATCGAAAATGCGAAGAGAACACAGGAGGCAAACGGCACGGCTTATGCGCTGTCTATTCATCCCGATGCATCCATTTTTATGCCGTTGCTGTATTCCAACAAAGCGACCGTCTTGAATGCAGATCAGACGGCAGCAGGAATCAATTCCCCAGAGGCTGTCGAAACAATCAAATGGTTTAAATCATGGTTTGATGAAGGGCTGGCGCCTTTGGAAATTTACCTGAACGGTTCTCCGGATATGCTTTTTCTGCAAGGAGAAGTACCTTTTATGTTCTACTTTGGCGGTGCCGGCGGAACACTGAAAGCAACAAATCAGGAGAGCAGTAATCCGATCAACTTTTCGGCAACTTATATGCCGGTTCAACAGTCCGCCGGAAATAAGTTAGGAGGCTGGCAGGTAGTTCTCTTTAACGAAAATGAGGAAATTAACGATCTGGCATACGAATTTGCTTCATTTTTGTTAAATGAGGAGAATATGACTTCCATCTGTGAGAAGATGGGTACACTGCCTACAAGACAAAGTGCTCAGGAGAATGCAGATTTTGGTGAATTGAATGAAATTTCACAGATATTGATGGAAGAGATTGCAAATATTCCGGTCTTTTGTGTGAATGATTTCTCACTCCCGGAGTACAAGACATATAAGGCTATTCTGCAGTCAGGACTTCAGAAAGCTGTGATCGGAGATATGACGGTAGAAGAGGCATGTGCCGATATGGAAGAACAGATTAATAAAGAAGTATTTGGCAATTAGAATATAAGTCAGGAGAAGTAAAAAGATGCGGCATAGCAAAGGAAAGAGAATCCGGTTCAGACAAGTTGTACCATATTTGTTTATAGCACCGGCGTTCACATTATTTATGATATATCTGATTATTCCACTGTTGCAGGCATTTATTATGAGTTTCTATGATTGGAACATTGCAAAAAGAGATTTTACAGGACTTACAAATTACAAGAATCTCCTGCAGGATAAACTGTTTCTTACGACGATCATTAATACTCTTGTATATACCATGGCAGTACCGTTTAAAACGGTACTTGCCCTGGGGCTGGCGGCGATGCTTGGCAGTGTAAGAAAATTTCAGGGGTTTTACCGGGGGACGCTGTTTTTCCCGTGTATACTGTCAGGTGTTGTGGTAGGACTGATCTGGCAGATGATGTTTTCTGTTGACAGTGGTTTTATCAATATGATTTTATCCTTTTTTGGCCTGTCACAAAAGTGGCTGATCGAATCAGAACATGCTATGTGGGTATTATGGATCGTCGGAACATGGCAGGGACTTGGCTCTAATCTGATTTTGTTTCTGGCAGGTATAAAAGGTATTTCGTCGGAGCTTTATGAAGCGGCCGCCATGGATGGTGCCAGCGGATGGAAGAGCTTCATCTACATCACAATTCCCTGTCTGAAGCCGGTTACTGTTTTTGTTGTTACCATGCTCATTATAGGTTCTTTCAAAATATTTGATCTGGCTTATATTATGACAGGCGGCGGACCGGGAGACAGCACCAGAACACTGGTACAGTTTATTTATGACACAGCATTCGAACGATTTAAAATGGGATATGCGAGTGCGGCAGCATATATATTTTTCCTTATTTTGATCATTTTAACTTTATTGCAGAAAAAAATTCTTATGGGAGGTGATGATTGATGCATACTGTGGGAAGTAAAAAAAGAAAAATTGTAATCCATCTTGTTTTAATTCTGTGTGTGATCATTACCTTTCTTCCGGCGATATGGGGATTTGTCTGTTCATTTAAAGAGAGTGTGGAAATGTTTTCCAGACCCCTTAAGTTTTTTCCGGAAATATTCCGGTTTGATAATTACAGTAAAGCCTGGATGTCCGGCAATTTCATACGCAGCATGGTGAACTCGCTGATTGTATCCACAGCATCTACATTCGGAATGCTTTTGATCTGTGCTCTGGCAGGTTATGCACTGGCAAAGTTTCAGTTTAAAGGGAGAAATCTTTTTTTCATGACAGTGCTGGCTACGATGATGGTTCCCATGCAGGTGACGATGGTTCCGGTTTTCGGTATTACCACCAGATTCGGACTGATTGATACTTATTTGGGGTTGATCCTTCCGCTGCTGGCATATCCTTACGACATTTTTTTGATGAGGCAGTTTATGATGTCGCTTCCGGATGCGCTGATTGAAGCGGCGAGAATAGAAGGCTGTTCCGAATTCACAGTTTTTGCAAGAATTGTCATTCCTTTGAGCAAACCGATTATGAGTACCCTGGGAATACTTGCCTTTCTGGATAGCTGGAATCAATTGGTGTGGCCGCTTATTTTAACGAAATCACCTAAAATGATGACCGTCCAGTTAGCGTTAAAGTCTTTTAAGTCGGAATTTGGAATGAAGTGGAATTTGGTTATGGCGGCAACTTTTATATCCATCATACCTGTCACGCTGGTGTTTGCTTTTTTCCAGAAGCAGATCGTGGAAGGAATTGCAACGTCAGGATTGAAAGGATAATATCAAGAATGGAGCATTACAACAATGAAAGAAGAAAAGTATGATGTTATAGTGGCGGGCGGTGGTCCGGCAGGCTGTGCGGCGGCAGTCAGTGCGGCGAGATCCGGCATCAGGGTTCTGCTGATTGAGCGGTATGGTTTTTTGGGCGGCATGGGAACAGCCGGGCTGGTTTCACCGTTTATGTCACACTATGCTGCAAAGTCGGATCCGGTAGATGTGGATACCAGAATAGACGAACTGCAGGTATTAAATAAAGGAATTTATGAGGAAGTTCTGGACAGGCTTGAACAGGAGTCCGGGATATTGAAATTTATTGATAATACACCCTTTGACTGTGAAAAGCTGAAGAGTATATTACTTGATCTGGTGCTGGAAAGCGGAGCCGGGTTGTTACTGCATTCTTTTGTCTGTGGAGTGGAAACAGAAGACGGAAAGATTACTTCCGTGTCTGTAATGAATAAATCAGGCAGTACAAAATACAGAGCAGATGTCTATATTGACTGTACAGGAGACGGGGATCTGGCGGCATTGAGCGGAGCGCCTGTTGAAATAGGGGATGCGGTAAGTGGAAAGTGCCAGCCCGCCAGCCTTATGTTTAAAATGGCAAATGTGGATTATTATACGAAAAGGGGAAGCGTGGAATATGCATTGCCCGAAGAAGCGGGAATGCCCTGTGGGAGAGTTTTGTTTTTCATGACTACGCATCCGGGTGAAATTGTTGTCAATATGACACGCGTGGTTGACTTTGATGCTACCGATGCCCATAATCTGACGAATGCTGAAATCGTTGCAAGGAGACAGGTACAGGAAGTTGCAGAATACCTCAGGAAAAATGTGAAAGGATTTGAGAATTCTTATGTATCTCAGACCGCTGCGCAGATTGGAGTCAGGGAGTCCAGGAGAGTGGTGGGACATTATGTACTGACGCAGGAGGATGTGCTCGGGTGCAGTAAGTTTTCGGACGGAATATGCCGGACGGCGTACCCGATTGATATACATAATCCGACAGGGCCGGGGACAGACATGATAAGAGTTCCAGTGGGAGACTGGTATGAAATACCCTATCGGTGCCTTGTTCCGCTGGATGTAAAGAATCTTCTGATTGCGGGAAGATGCATATCTGCAACACATGAGGCACTTTCGTCTCTCAGAATTATGCCGAACTGTTATTGCTTTGGTCAGGCAGCCGGTATTGCAGCCGGCATTGCTGTAAAAGAAGGATTGCGGCCGGAAGAGATACCGGGCGAAAGAGTTGTGGAAATTTTAAAAAAGGAAAGGGCATTGTAAGCTAAATGCCCTTTCCTTTTTGGAAAATGGGGGGAATATCGCGGACAGACTTTGCTGTTTTGTATCCGGAAGATATGTGATATAATGTTTGCGGCGGTTTTGAGCGTGGAGCGGATACAGGAACTCAATGCTTCCAGGATTTATTACGGGCATGGGAAGGATACGTCCGGCCCGTATGAAGGAGTGTAGTAGATCCAGGCCGCCGGACAGGATAAGAAAGACAGAATGAGGATATCATGTTTATGGATCAATATTATGTAAAAAAACTGGAAAACAACAGACGGATAGAAGTGCAGGTGCCCGGCTCCAAGAGTATCACCAACAGGGCACTGCTGCTGGCGGCCTTATCTTCCCGACAATGCAGGCTGAAAGGGGTTTTGTTCAGCGACGATTCCCGCGCTTTTCTGGACAGTCTTGAAAAGCTGGGATTTGAGGTGGAGGCAGACGAGGAGACGAAGGATGTTACGATTCTTGGGACGGGCGGCAGGATTCCCAATTCCCATGCGTCTGTCAACGTGAGAAGTGCAGGCACAGCGGCCAGATTTCTGACGGTTATGCTGGCGCTGGCAGGCGGAGAGTATGAACTTCAGGCATCTCCCCAGATGTGCAGGCGGCCCATGAAACCCCTTCTGGATATTCTGAAAAGTGCCGGCGTCAGCTTTACTTTTCTTGGAGAGGAAGACCATTTTCCCTTTGTGATGCGTTCCCGGGCCGTGTCGCTGAAGGAGGTTTTGGTGGACACAGGGATCAGCAGTCAGTTTGCCAGTGCGCTTCTGATGTCGGCGGTGCTGCTGGAAAACGGGCTGACTGTGCATCTTTCCGGGGACAGGGCGGAAGGCTCTTACATTAAAATGACCCTTGCCATGATGGAACAGTTCGGGATCAGACCCGTGAAAACAGACAACGGCTATCAGATTCCTTATACAAAGGATTTCGGACAGGAAGAGTACAGAATAGAACCGGACGTGTCCGGCGCATGTTATTTTTATGCGATGGCGCCCTTGCTGCAGGCGGATGTGACGGTGCGGAACGTCCATATGGATTCCCTGCAGGGCGATATCAGATTTTTAAAGGTTCTGCAGGATATGGGATGCGGGCTTTCCGACGAAGCCGAGGGAGTGAGAATTACAGGCAGCGGTCTGACGGATTATCCCGGCATGGATGTTTCCATGAAAGATTTTTCTGATCAGACTATGACAATGGCGGCACTGGCGCCTTTTGCAAAGGAACCTACGGTCATTCGCAATGTGGGCCATATCCGTTTTCAGGAGACGGATCGGATCCATGCGATCCTTACGGAACTTTCCCGTATGGGGATCAGGTGCGGGGAAGCGCCGGAAGCCGATGGAATCAGAATCATGCCCGGAACGGTGCAGGAGTGTAGGGTAGAGACATACGAAGACCACCGGATGGCCATGGCTTTTACGCTGATCGGTCTGAAAACGGGAAAAATCACGATTCTTGATCCGCTGTGCTGCAGGAAGACTTTTGAGAATTTTTTTGATCTGATCGAGATGTTATATCAGGAAAATGGGGATTAAAATATTTCCCGTACCGGCTTTGTGCCGGAGAGCGGGATTCTTTTGTGAAGCCGTGAATCAGACAGAACAAATAAGAATTATGACAAAGGATGAGTGAGAACATTATGAAGATTGCTGTTTTATTTTCGGGAATAGGATATCACTGCGATAAGCCGTTACTGTATTTTTGCGGCAGGCTTGCAGAGCAGTACGATTATAAAGTAGTCAGGCTGTCTTTTACAGGATTGAGCAGAGTCGTTGAGGAGGCTTTTCAGGAAGCCGGGATTCAGGCGGAGAAATCTTTGGAGGAGATTGTCTGGGAGCAGTATGAGGACATTCTTTTTGTGTCCAAAAGTATTGGAACGGCAGTAGCCTGTGCCTATGCCGGGAAGCACCGGATATCATGCAGAAATATATATTACACACCGCTGGAACAGACTTTTGATTATGATCCCCGGCCAGGCATTGTTTTTCACGGAACAAAGGATTCCTGGGCGCGGACGGAGAAGATCGCGGCAATGTGCGGAGAGCGTGGACTGTTGCTTTATACATTTGAGGATGCCGGGCATTCTCTTGAGGTACAGGGAGATCTTCAGAGAAGTCTCGAAATTTTAGAGGATGTCATGAAACAGACACAGGCTTATCTTGAAGATGAAATCTGTTACAGGCGGCTGGAGGAAGAAGAAATATGCAGGAAACTGTTTGACCGGTTTATCCGCCGTCAGAATGTAACCAGGTGCCGCCGCAGGGAAAAGGACGAATGGGTCATCAGAGATGATCCTTTTGTGGATGACTGGACGGAGGAAGATTATCGTTTTTTGACGGTCTGCCTTAAAAATACAGTGGCGGCAGGCGGGTTTGTGTACGGCGCATTTTATCAAGAGTCGTTAAAAGGCTTTGTGTCTGTGGAAGCCGAAATGTTCGGCGGTGAGCATAAGTATCTTGATCTGTCGAGCATCCATGTGTCTGAGGATATGCGCGGCAGAGGAATCGGAAGGGCGCTTTTTCGGGCGGCATGTATGTGGGCACGGCAGAAAGGTGCCGCAAAACTGTATATTTCAGCCCATTCGGCAGTGGAGACACAGGCTTTTTATCAGGCCATGGGATGTGTGGAAGCGCAGATGTACCATCAGGAGCATGTGGAAAGAGAACCCTACGACTGTCAGCTGGAATATCGTTTAGAATAAGAGTGAAGTGAGAAAATACCGGATGTCTGCATGGGCGGCCTTGGCAAAGCTGCTCTGCACTTTTTAAATCGAAAACAGTTTTTCTACCCGTGAAAATAGAAAAACTGTAAAATTTTTGTGGAGCACTTGCATGGCACAGGCTTTTTTGTTAAGCTGTTCTTATCTGAAGAATGGATATCTGTTATTACACATCGGGCATTTCGCCGTGATTTCCATTATTTCAATTTTATGTGATTTATTTGAGAAAGGAGGGTAGAAGTGTCATTTATTGGACATTTAAAGTGCTAGAATGGGTACAATGTTACTGTTCACTTCGTTCTGGTAACAGGTAAAATCCATGCAAAATTTGCTTTGCAAATGGATTTTTACTAACAACTAATAAAAATGTATTGACAAAACCGAACGTCTGTTTTATTCTGATAAAAGAACGGATGTTCTGTAGAAAAGGAGAACAGATCATGGAAAGAGAAGAGAAATTAAAAGCATTGGATGCGGCTTTGGGGCAGATAGAGAGGCAGTTTGGTAAAGGTGCTGTCATGAAACTGGGCGATCCTTCGGTACAGATGAACGTGGAGACGATTCCCACGGGCTCCCTGAGTCTTGATCTGGCATTAGGGCTCGGTGGTATTCCGAAGGGAAGAATCGTGGAGATCTACGGGCCGGAGTCCAGTGGTAAGACAACCGTCACTTTACATATGATAGCAGAGGTACAGAAAAGGGGCGGAATAGCAGGATTTATTGATGCGGAACATGCGCTGGATCCTGTATATGCGAAAAATATAGGCGTGGATATTGATAATTTATATATTTCCCAGCCGGACTGCGGCGAGCAGGCGCTGGAAATTACAGAGACTATGGTACGTTCCGGTGCGGTGGATATTATTGTAGTGGACTCTGTTGCGGCATTGGTGCCGAAAGCGGAGATTGATGGAGACATGGGAGACAGCCATGTGGGTCTGCAGGCGCGTCTGATGTCCCAGGCACTTCGTAAACTGACTGCTGTGATCAGCAAGTCCAACTGTACGGTCATCTTTATCAACCAGCTTCGTGAGAAGGTCGGCGTCATGTTCGGCAATCCGGAGACCACGACGGGAGGCCGTGCACTGAAATTCTATTCCTCCGTCCGTCTGGATGTCAGAAGGATCGAATCGCTGAAACAGGGCGGGGAAGTGATTGGTAACCGGACGAGAGTCAAGGTTGTCAAGAATAAGATTGCGCCGCCCTTCAAAGAAGCTGAATTTGACATTATGTTCGGTGAGGGAATTTCTGTCGTAGGGGATATTCTGGATCTGGCTGCCGGCAATAATATCGTTAATAAGAGTGGCGCATGGTATGCGTATGAAGGAAATAAGATCGGACAGGGCAGAGAGAACGCGAAGCAGTATCTGCGCGATAATCCGGCTGTATGTGCGGAGGTGGAGCGCAAGGTCAGAGAACTGTTTAATCTGGATACGGACCAGCCGGAAGCTGCTGAGCAGCCTGCCCGGGATGTGCAGACAACAACAGACAAAAAGGCTGATAAGAAAGCAGCTAAGGAATAGGAGAGAACCAGAATGCTTGTGACACAGATATCCGAAGTGTCAAGGGCACGCTGTCGGATTTATTTGGACGGACAGTTTGCTTTTGTCTTGTACAAAGGCGAACTGCGCCGGTTTCAAATGAAGGAAGGATCAGAACTTTCGGCGGAAAGCTATCATGAGATTATGACGCAGATTCTGCCGAAACGGGCAAAGCTGCGCAGCATGAACCTGCTGCAGTCAAAGGATTATACCAGGAAGCAGCTTGAGGATAAATTGAAGCAGGGTGAGTATCCGCAGGAATGTATCAATGAGGCAATCGGATATGTGGAATCCTACGGTTATATAGACGATATGCGGTACGCCCGTGATTTCATTGAATATAACCTGCAGAACAAGAGCAGAGTCCGCATGGAAACGGATCTGATGCGGAAGGGAATAGATAAAGAACAGATCAGGAAAGCCTTTGAAGAACTGGAAGACGAAGGAGTAGAACAAAACGAGATGACCATAGTCTGCGACCTTCTCAGAAAGAAAAAATATTGTGCAGATACTGCCAGCAGACAGGAACAGCAGAAAATGTACGGATTCCTATACAGGAAGGGTTTCCGCACTGATACGATCAACAGAGCACTTATGGTGCATGAAGTTTAGTTTTCAATGATTGTCCGTCAATGATTGTCCGGCGGGAAATCTACTTGACATAACATCAAATTCAGTATAGAATTTAAGTGTTGTAATTTTGCTTAGTATAGAATGTTGATTTATATAAATGCCTAAACAGCTGAAACATTCTAGAATAGATTATGTACAATGAAAACTAAATAAGGAGGTGCTCCTGTAATGTGGCAAGTTGTGGTAGCGGTACTCATCACACTGGTAATCGCCATTCCGGTATCTGCCTTAGCTGCGATCAACTATCGTAAACAGGTTGTGGAAGCCAAGCTGGGTAATGCGGATGAGAAGGCCAGGGAAATTATTGATGAAGCTCTCAAAACTGCTGAAGCGAAGAAGCGTGAGTCATTGCTTGAGGTCAAAGAAGAGTCCATTCGTACAAAAAATGAGTTGGACAAGGAGATCAAGGAACGGCGTGCGGAAGCGCAGCGCTATGAGCGGCGTGTGCAGCAGAAGGAAGAGAACATCGATAAGAAAGCTGATGCGATCGAGAAGAAGGAAGCAAGTTTGGCGCAGAGGGAAGAATCCCTTGCGAAACAGCGCGAAGAGATTTCCAAACTGAACGAGCAGAGATTACAGGAACTAGAACGAATCTCAGGATTGACCTCCGAACAAGCAAAAGATTATTTGTTGAAAATTGTTGAAGATGAAGTGAAACATGAAACTGCTGTCATGATCAAGGAGATGGAGAGCAGGGCAAAGGAAGAGGCCGAGAAGAAGGCTAAGGAGTATGTTGTCACGGCAATACAGAAGTGTGCTGCTGATCACGTATCCGAGACAACGATATCTGTTGTACAGCTTCCGAATGACGAGATGAAAGGCAGGATCATCGGTAGAGAGGGACGTAATATCAGAACTCTTGAGACGATGACGGGCGTTGATCTGATTATTGATGATACGCCGGAAGCTGTTATTTTATCCGGATTTGACCCCATTCGCAGAGAAGTGGCGAGAATTGCGCTTGAGAAACTGATCGTAGACGGACGTATCCATCCGGCCAGAATCGAAGAGATGGTTGAGAAGGCGCAAAGAGAAGTAGAAGTGATGATCAAAGAGGAAGGTGAAGCCGCTACTCTGGAAGTAGGCGTACACGGTATTCATCCTGAACTCGTAAGATTACTCGGTAAGATGAAATTCAGAACCAGTTATGGTCAGAACGCATTGAAACATTCAATCGAGGTTGCTCAGCTGTCAGGTCTGCTTGCCGCTGAGATGGGATTGGATGTCAGAATGGCGAAACGTGCAGGTTTATTACATGATATCGGCAAGGCTGTAGACCATGAGATGGAAGGTTCACATATTCAATTGGGTGTTGATCTTTGTAGAAAATACAAAGAATCACCGACTGTAATTAATGCCGTTGAGTCTCATCACGGCGATGTGGAACCTCAGACTCTGATTGCGTGCATTGTACAGGCTGCTGATACGATTTCCGCGGCAAGACCGGGTGCGAGAAGAGAGACATTAGAAACATATACAACAAGACTAAAACAATTAGAAGACATTACAAACAATTTCAAAGGTGTTGATAAATCTTTTGCTATTCAGGCAGGTAGAGAGATTCGTGTTATGGTAGTTCCAGAACAGATCAATGATTCTGATATGGTATTACTCGCCAGAGATATTTCTAAGCAGATCGAAGCTGAGTTAGAGTATCCTGGACAGATCAAAATAAATGTGATCCGTGAGAGCCGTGTCATTGACTATGCTAAATAGTATTGATAACCCTGTAGAGAAATCTACAGGGTTTTTTCACGTCATGAGATTTGTATGCCGGAAGAGTTAGGCCGCATTATGATCTGTACACAATTACCATAAACGCCGGAAAAACCAGCGGAAAATTGTCTTATCTATATACTTGTGAAATTAGAAATTCTGTAGTAGAATATTTAGAAGTGTATGATTGTATACAATTATTCAATGCTAAAACCGGAATATACCGGACATGAAAACAGGTTTATAGAATGAGCCGTTATATGTCATAATAAAAATGTTTCCGGTACGCAGGATCAGACTGAAAGGAGTATTGTGATAGGTATGAAACCGTACAAAGAGATGAGCAAGGAAGAGCTTCTATCACTGAAGGCAGAACTTGAAAAGGAATTTGAAGATGCTAAAGGGAAAGGGTTAAAACTGGATATGTCCAGAGGAAAACCTACCACCGTACAGCTTGATATGACAATGGGTATTATGGATGCTTTGGATGCAGAATCGGATATGAATGCCGAGAACGGTATGGATACGAGAAACTATGGACTGATGGACGGTATTCCGGAAGCAAAGCGTCTCTTTGGTGATATGATGGGAGGTGTTCCGGCTGAAAATGTGATCGTGTATGGTAATGCCAGCCTGTCTATTATGTATGATACTGTTTCACGTTGTATGACACACGGCGTATTGGGAAGTACACCATGGTGTAAGCTTGATAAGGTCAAGTTTCTGTGTCCTGCGCCGGGATATGACAGACATTTTGCAATCACACAGCTTTTTGGAATAGAGATGATAACGATTCCCATGACTTCTGAAGGACCGGATATGGATCTGGTGGAGAAATATGTTTCGGAAGATCCTGCAGTCAAAGGAATCTGGTGTGTGCCGAAATATTCTAATCCGCAAGGTATTTCTTATTCGGATGAGACGGTGAGAAGATTTGCGGCTCTTAAGCCTGCAGCGGAAGATTTCCGTATTTACTGGGATAATGCATATGCGATCCATCATCTGTACGAAGATGAGCAGGATCAGATTCTGGAAATCCTGAGTGAGTGTGAGAAGGCCGGCAATCCGGACATGGTATATGAATTTGTATCTACTTCCAAGGTCAGCTTTTCGGGAGCAGGTGTTGCAGCATTTGCATCCTCCAAGGCCAATGTGGAAGAGGTTAAAAAGTTTTTGACGATCCAGACCATCGGATATGATAAAGTCAAAATCATCATGCCGAATTCCAAAAAGCAGCCCTGTCACAAGATTTTCAATGGCGTACACCCATGCCTTTCCATGTGTGGAAACATGAGGCTTCAGTACATTCAGGCCCGGTGTGGCAGAAACATGATATATCATTTTTATCCTCCTTTGTGTTCCCCGGTACAAACAGTCCCTGAGATTTACAGTACTCCGTCAATTCTTAAAGCTGTGAATCGGCGCGGGTATTCTGCCTCCCCGGTTCACAAATGCCTCACAGGAAAAACGGTTGACCGGCATGATGGGCGCATACCCCAGCAGACCTCCAAATTCCACAGTCTCCCCCACGCCCTTTCCGATCACAGGAATCAGGCGCACCGCGGTGGTCTTCTGGTTGACCATTCCTATGGCCATCTCGTCGGCAATGATTCCGGAAATAGTCGCAGCCCCGGTATCCCCGGGCACGGCGATCAT